>CESF01051005.1_pt1 | contig 19171 bp, 35 predicted proteins | sample 356331 | NCBI WGS metagenome assembly CESF01 (sample SAMEA2621779, study PRJEB7988) | marine metagenome | biome: marine biome (ENVO:00000447); feature: surface water layer (ENVO:00002042); material: "saline water (ENVO:00002010), including plankton (ENVO:xxxxxxxx)" | depth 5 m
ATTATACGATATATTCGTTTAATTAATTGCTTACATTTAAAACTTGTTTTGTATATTGTGTATTTTTGAGTAACACGATTTCTTTCTCTCCAAACATCAATCCAACCATCTCTTCTTAATCTTTCCCATCTGTCTTTATCCCAACTATAGGTATACACCCCATCAATAAATTCATTACGTGTAAATCGGTCTTTGCAATCTAAATAAATAAGTAACTCAAGATCTGCATCTTTTATATTATAAGTTTTACAGGCCCATTTACGAATGAGCCTGTAGTATTTTAATAAATTTAAATCTTTTATGTTATCTGCACTTAATCTCATTCCACAAGTACAATATCCCCTAATTTTAAAACGTAATATAGTTTGTCATTTAATTCTATACCATGACCGGCCATTTTGTCGTAATGTACTATATCATTTTCATTAAGGTTTTCTACTAGATTACCAGCAGATATAACTTTACCTTTTAAATACCTAACGTCTTTATTTTGATCTTCAGTAAGTTCTAAACCTCCAACTTTCTTTGGTGCTTCTTTTATTTTTTCTATGACTACGTAGTAATTAATTGCTTTCATCTAATCGAATATTATTAATTACACAATCTGCAGAAAAAATAGTATTAACAACACTTACTGCATTTTTAAGAGCTGTTTTAGTCACAAGAACAGGATCAATAACACCTTCTTTAATCATATCAACAACTTCTCCGTTGATTACATTTATTCCTTTACCTATGTGCCCAGATTCTTGATATTCTAAATTTGCATTTTCAAGTATAGTAGTGTATGGTGATTTTATTGCTTCAAGCAAAATAGCTTCGCCATCACTTTCAGGTCTTATGTTATATGAAGCATCTAATAGTGCAACACCGCCGCCTGGAACAATACCTTCTTGCAATGCTGCTTTAGTAGCATATATTGCATCCTCAACTCTATCTTTCTTTTCTTTTAACTCAACTTTTGAATTAGCACCAACTTTTATAATAGCAACGTATCCATTTAACATTGCTAATCTTTGTTGTAGCTTTTTCTTAAAGTAAGGGTTCTTTTCTTCTTTTATTTTGTTTTCAACTTTTTCTATTCTTTCATTTAGAATAGGACCTTGATCCATTATAGTTAAGACAGTATTTTTATCGTCTGTAACAGACTTTATTGCTTGCCCTAATATATCAGGTTGAATTAAATCTAAATCATCCCCTAACTCTTCGTTTATTACCTTTGCTCCGGTAAGAATCGCAAGATCTTCAGTTGTGTCCTGTTTAGTAGGCCCGAATCCAGGTAAGTCAATCACATTGACTTTTATATTGCCTTTAACTTTATTTGCTAGCAATGCTGCTAATGGCTGCTGTTCTACGGTTGCTACAATAAGCAGACTTCTTTTTTCTTTGATTACAAACTCTAGTACATTCTGAATTTTACGAATGTTGGGAATTGGAGAAGAAACTATCATTACGTACGGGTTATCTAGTTCAGCTTTTCCTTTATCCTTATCTGTTACAAAGTATGGCGATTTGAGTCCACAATCTATTTGTGTGCCTTCAACAAACTCAACGTTTGTTTTTTCGGTCTCAGACTCTTCCATAAGGACCACTCCGTCCTTACCCACTTTCGAATATGCTTGCGATATAATCTTTCCGAGGCTTTTATCGTTATTACAACTAATTGAACTTACATTTTCTAACATGTCTCCTTTAACGTCAACTGCCTTATCAGTAAGTTCTTTATTAACTTTTTCTAATCCCCTTTCTATCCCCTGCTTTATATCTCTTATATTGTTTTTGTCTTTTGCTTTATTAGCTAAATTCAAAAGCGAATGAGCAAGGACGGTAGCTGTAGTAGTACCGTCACCTGCTTCTTTCACTGTGTTTTTGGCAGCCTCTTTTATAAGGGTTGCTCCCATATTTTCGACCGGGTCAATTAAGACTACGCTTTCCGCAACGGTTACTCCGTCTTTTGTTATCACCGGTCTTCCGAGAGCGTCCTCGTAAATTACGCATTTACCAGAAGCGCCGAGGGTTGATTTAACTGCTTTAGTTAATTTATCAACACCTGCCATTATTTTTGTTCTAGCATCTGTTCCGAAGGACAGATCCTTTACTATCTCACTTGGGTTATTATATTCCATTTAATTAAATTTTTTAGTATAAGTGGTTATTTGAAGGTTTTTACTACTTTAGGTCCTTTTAAAAACTCTAGCTTTTTTGTATAATGAGATATACTCCCATCAATTGCAGCCTCGCAGCTTTCTAAAGTTTCACGCCTGGTTACATCGATCCATTTTTCTTCATTGTTTAGATCTTTGTATTCGGCCTGGAAAAATCCATTAGGTAGTTGAACAATACGCCAGTTTTCTTTCTTAGCGATGTGCTCCCAAAGAGTTCTGGTTTCTTCGGATATTCCTTGGGTACTGTTGTTCCCCCAGGAATAGGTTTTGTAAAAATAAGTCATTGGTTTTGGTCTTATGTTACTATAATTACGTAATTGTCAGGTGTTTTAACTTGGCTTGGAGGTTATACCGTAGTAACCCCATTGTTGACCTGGACTTGAATCAGATATATCTCCGCCTGTAGCGGATAATTGCATGACAGAAGATTGTGCTACTGATGGTAAACCTCCACTTCCGTTTGTATACGAATTAAAACTAAAAGAATCAGAACTGTAGTCAGTGTATGTATTTAAAGCAGTCCCAGAAGACATTGTTGCAGATGTTATTGTGAAACCACTACCCAAAGCCCCTGTAGATATATCCCCATCACTTGTCCTAATTTTAAAATAGTCATGTCCTGCATTTATGCCTATATCCATGTCAAATGAAAATCCTGCATAGAGATAATCTCCCTGCACATATAAACTAGATATACCCTTACATTTTGCATATCCCGGCCAATTTCCATCTGTAGAGCCATTTATATTAATTCTTTTTATCCATTGAAGTGTACCGCTGGAGTTAAATTTTGCAATAGCAATTCTAAAGTCATTAGTATCGGTACCCACTAAACTATCTCCCCCTGCATAATCTTTTTGATCCATATGCCCACTATCATAAAATATATCGTTTGGGACAAAATTAGTTTTTCTAAATTCTTGTTGGGTTGCTACATATACATTATTACTACCATCTAAGGCTATTTGTTTCCAAACGTAAGATTCTGAATCTTCCCCTGTTGCAAACAAATTTAATTTATATATTTTTTTCCAAGTTAAACTAGAGCCATTTGTTTTTAGTACAAATGCTTTGTATTGTGATGTTCCTGCCGAAGTTCCAGTTATTCCGCAAATGTAAGAATCGCTTCCATTAACAGCAACCCCTTGGGCAACAGTATGGTCATCACCGAAAATTAAATGTTTAGAATAAACTAAACTGGGGCTTGTAATCAAAGCAGCACCTCTGTTTTTATTTTCACTACTTATTGATGTGGTAACATTCCCTACGGCTACTACATTTGTAGAATTAGCTGCAACATCTCTAAAGGCAGTATATGGTGTTGATGAAGAATTTATAGTCCAAACTTTTGCACTACTATTACTCCAAACATTAGAGGATGTTGCGTTAGCTGCTGTTTGTGAACTAAATTGTATTCTGTACAAAAAAGGGTGGTATTTTTTAGTTGTGTATCTAGCGTAGTCGTCAAAAACTTGTCCAGCTATATAACAATTAGATACACTGTTTGCGTATGCGCTAGCTACGGATGGTTTTGCGTACCTAGAAGTGAACTTTAAAGGTTGTGTTTGTAAAGAGTTTTTTTCGAATTTTTTTGTAAAATGTTCAAATAAAAATAATTGCGGGTGATATACACTGCTTTTTGTTTGCAATGCATTTTTAACTGCCCCAAATCTAAAATGGTCCAAAAAATTATTCGTATATATATCTGCTGGTTTTGTATCTACCCAAAATATATGAGTAGGGGTAGCTGGGACATCAATCCAGCACATGTCCGATATTATGTTATCCGTACTTTCATTCCAATTCCAAACCGTGGCTATTTGTTTAGCAGGTGCGTAAACACCACTTAAACCTGTTTCGCTGGAACTAAATATACCCGCTGTACCGTATTTATCTGTTAAACCTATTGCTGGCTTGTGATTGTTATCATCTGAATTATATAACCCTCCGCCTGTATAAACGTACTCTTGTGTATCAACAATTAAAGAGTGATCGCCAACACCGTTGTATTTTAAATTAAATCTATAATATTTGTCGGTCAATGAATCTCCTCTAGCTTTTAAATAACTTCCGGATGTTTCATATTTTCTTACATGCTCAAAAGTAGAGCTATACGGTTGATATGGATCTACGTTTAATGTAAATGCTTCATTTGTTGTACTATTTGGATCGCTACTCGATCCGCAATTTTGTATACCGTACCAAGAGCTGCCTGTCCAATATCTTTTTTCAGTCCCGTTAGAATACCATCCAGCTGCTCGATTAGTTGTTAACGACGTATTAGAATGTATATCTAATGCAGACTTAACCGGATCAGTTTTATAAAAATCTTGGAACCAATCGCAATAAACTGTAACATTGCTCGCGGTGCATACAGCAGATGTCGAGGAGCTGTACTTTAATGTGTAACTAACATATGAAGGGTTAGAACTGTAATCGTGGTCGTATTCATAGAATTCACCCATGCCGTGTTCTGCAACCCCATTTGGTTTGTGGAAGCTTGATGTATTAACCGCGTCAAAACCCCCATCTGCTGCGTGGGTTGATAAATTTTTTAAACTTACACTGGTAGGTTGAGTGCTTGTACTGTCGTAGTTATCATGTACAAATTCTTTAGCAATCTTTCCTAAATGCAATGGTCCATCTTCAGGTACTCCCATAATCTATTCTTTTTTAGTTCCATTACCAAAGTTACCCCTGTTGTTCTTTACAGAAGTAAACCTCTTTGTTCTGTGATCGTAGTCTTTGCCCTTTAGATTAACGCCACGTTTCTTTGCTGCCTTACGCTTTTTTTGATTCTCAGCCTTCATCTTTCTTCTTCTAGGTGTCATCGCAACTTTCTTATCTCTTGCTTTCTTAGCAGCTTTTGCTTTCTTACTTAGTTTTTGTGCCATACGTATAATATCACTTGTTATACCTAATTATTAATAACGTGACGTTAGGTAGCTACTTATATACCTTTACAGGCTAATGTCGTATAGGGGAGTAATGGGTTACACCACCGTATTACCCTTGTATACCTTATAATAAAATCAACTTATTTTACCCCACCCCCCTACCTTTTTAAAATTTTCTTATAAAGTTTTTACCTTTTACAAAGTTACTACGTAGTTATATAGATATTATAAGTGTAAGTAAGTATAACAATTAAAATTAAATAAAATGAGTAAATTAAATGAGACTTTAAGTAAACTAAGTAAAGAAGAATTAAGAGAAATCTTTCCACCAATTCACAGAAACAATTTTGTAGTAAGAAAGAGTTGGTTAGGTAGAAATCAAATCATTACCTTTATCAATAACAAACATGAACAAGTCACCTACAATCACGACGAAGTATTAAAAGTAATGTTACCTAAACTAAACATTTTACCATGCTGGATTAAGCGAGGTTATTGGTCTCAGTCTACCGACATGCCAAGTAATGTTAGAAGTAAAGTAATTGAAAGAATTAATCTACTAGAAAACAGTGACAATAGCTAGTTACTAATTAACCTTAAGTACCTTATGTCACACTTTTTGCGGTGAGTGAGGTACAGGGTTACAACTGTAAACAATTTTACAATAGTAAACAAATAACCTACTTTGCAAATGCTATACAACTACAAAGTAAATACGAAGTGAAATGGATAATATAAGTGTAATAAATAAATAATAATAAAATGAAATTAAATAAAATATATAAAGAAATCAACGAAATAGGTACTTATACTAAACCTAATGAAATTCAAAGAAAAAGATTAGTAGAGTTAATTGCAATGATACCAATTTCTAAATACGATAGAGTAAGATAATATGAAAAAAATACTATACACCTACGACGAAAATAAGTTAGAAACATTAACTAAAAAAATGTTTGGCGAACAATATACTTTCAGTAAAATGAGTGAAAGAGAAAAAGGTATGATAAAAAACGAATACAATGATATATACAGATAAACTAGGTAACGATATGACTTGGGCAATTTTAAAGCAAATGTCCGGTGAATTAACTAGGTGGGATATAATTGGAATAATTGAAACTCACAAACTAAACACGAACACTAACGGATAATATAATTGAATATGGAAACAACATTTGAAAGTTTAATGGAAGAAATAGGATTTCACCTAACACAATACGACAAAGAAAATATAGACAAAGATGATTTAATCAATGCTATACAACAGGTACACGAATTTTATAATACCACAATAACAATATGAAAAAAAATAAGCAATACTATGTATGTAAGTCGATGAAGGAACTTCTCGCATTCACCAAAGCAAAGAGAAAACAAAGAGCTCACCAACACTATGAAATGGCAAAAGCATATGGTCCTTGTAGTGGAATGGGTAACAGAAGATACAAAGTAAAGCAAAAATCCACGTTTCTAAAAGGTAAATCATATGCTTATAAAGGTAGATGGAATTACTACGCGGTGGATCCAAATGGACATTACAAACTAAATACGAACTAAATCGGATAATATAATAAATTAATAACTATGATAAAAGCAATATTCTTTTCAAAAATGAGTGACTACAAAGTGGTCGACGTAATACTAAAAATAGTTCTTGCAGGATTATTTATAATGTGGGTGCTAGGTATGGCCCAATTGCTATACCACCTTGTAACTGACCCATCATCAATTGAAAATGCAACCTTTGGAATCTTTGACACACTATAATATGGAATTTAAAGACTACCCTCAACACTTAATTGACGCTAAACTACAAGAATGTCTTGACTACGAAGCGAAATACGGTAAAATACCACAAGTAACTGCTGTAAAAAATTGGTGTAAAAGCTATGAATACCGTAAAAACGAGTGGGAATGGAGACAAAATGTTGCGAAAAGTATAAAACCTAATGTAAACTATTTAAAACCTTATTATGAGTAAAATGAAAATTATGGAAGAAGTTGCCGACGTGCAGGTAACTTACATTATAGAAACATTGTATGACTCTATTGCATGGGCAATGGACGGAATTGAAGAGTTTGAAAAATTAGACGACGAAGCATTTAACACGGTGCACAGTGCTATACAAACCTTGACTATCGAGAAACTTCACGCTGGATATGTACCTGCGGAAGATTATACAAACTAAATACGAACTCAATTGGATAATATATTTGTATGAAAAAATGTAAATGTAAAAATATAATACCAATCGGAAGAGTAAAACTAGGCTACAATACCTGTATTAATTGCAGTACAACTCAACAATACAGTTACGTACCTATAATTGCAAACAAACAAGTACTTGAGGTGCAAATTGTATCTCAAGAAGTAAGTGCTGCGGTGCATAAATCGTGGCGTAGAAAGTGAGAAATAGGAGACAATATATGTATGTGGTGCCGACTATCGACGGATATAAGCGAGCGTACGGAAGTGTATTACATATTGCGTCACACTAACTCACTTGAGAGGTGGCGGCCTACTGGTCACGTTAGGTAGATCGGTACATTGTACCAGTACGAAACAGAAAGTGTGGATAAATGACAATACTAGTTAACTACCAGTCCACAACTTCTACCTCTCATAAGGCGGGATAGAGCAGTTGGTAGCTCGTCGGGCTCATAACCCGAAGGTCGGAGGTTCAAATCCTTCTCCCGCAACTAATGAAATATCCGAATGCAAAGAAACATTTTTATGTGTCAATTCTGAAGAGTGTAGTAAGAATCGGCGGGTATACGCTAATACCTTTCAATATAACAGCGGCATGTATTACACTGGTTATCAGTGAGTTAATCGGTATAATTGAAGAGTTAGTTTAATACAAACTAAACACGAATACAATTGGATAATATAAATGTAAACTAAATAAAATTAAATTATGAGCAAATCACTTTACCACAGGTTATTTCCTGAATTGAAAAAAAATTTAAATGCAAATGCGAAACAATACGAAACCGCAAAACACTTAAAGTACAGATTAATGAGCCACACAGCGTGGTATCAATTAACCATTGATGACGTCAGACAGTTGCAAACTTGGGCAGACTTCTACGACAGATCAGTTGAATCTGTGCTATACGGCGATAACATTATCAAAAAGTAATGACATTAAACGAACGCGCACACGACAAAATCTGTGCAAAAATATTTGCCCTTGAGTGGGAAGTATCAGATAAACAAAAAGAAATAGATGACGGTACTGCAACTAGGTTTATACCTATTGATCTACACAAATCTGTTCTTAAAAGCATGAAACGTGAAAAAGAATTATACGAATATATACTAAAATTAATATTAAATGAGCACAAGAAACCTCACAATGATCGTAAATCGGTCAGCAGCAAAACAATTTGAGCAAGGCTTTGCAGTCGAACCCAAAAAAGTAAACGACGATAGCTATGTAAACATGTACATACACCATGACGGTTACCCTTCATGGCGTGGCGTAGAGCTAGCTAACTGGGTAAACTACATACAAAAAGACCAAGGCTTCACTCAGTTTGGAGATGGTTCTAGAATTGCAAGTCATCTAGTACACGATTTTCATTATAACAGTCAATACCTATATCCTAGTGTTGAATCAATTGATCACCAATACACATGGATAATATGGGTTGGTAAACCTGATGTATGGATAAGTTGTTGGGACAACTACGAAAATAAAAATATATTTGTCGGTAGTCCTGATAGTTTAATTAAAAAATACAGCGAACCCGGTATGGAATATACACAGTGGAAAGAAGAAAAACTATGTAAAGAAAACTATTTAACAAAGAATATATGAAAGAAAATAAATTACCCAAATGGTTTAATGGAACCGTATACAATCAAGGCGATAGTGTAACAAATCCATTCTCTGGCGAAAGCTACGAACTTAACAACTTAGAATTAAGTATGTACGACTTTGTTATGGGGTGTGCAATGATACCCTCAACAAATTTAAATGACTCTGTAATCAAAAATTGGCAAGACGGTTTGTCATGGTTCAGAACAAATAACCCTAAAGCCTACATGGTATTACTAGATTAATATGGAAAAGATATACAAAGAAGATATGCACGACGTTACACCTGAAGAGGCAAAGACTTGGATACTAGAGTATTACAATTCTAAAATTACAACTGACTATATGGGAACCAATACTTGTGACTATATATTTGAATCTGTATACACTGCAGACTCTTATACGGTTTACTGGGCCCACGCTAATGATGACTACGGTTTTAATCCTGAAAATGTATACTATTATGCTACGGGTATGGTTGAAGACATCATCGGTTGTGTTAAAGACGGTCTTGATATATTCATTGATGAAGAAATTTATGATGAATTATATATTGACGATTTACTTCATGAGCAATATATAATAGTGCAAGACAAAATTGAAGCAGAAAAAGAATTAAACGATACAGACTAAACACGAACTTACACGGATAATATTAATATATGACAGACGACGAATACAAAATGCTATACCGCCGAATACGCACCGATTTATACAATGAGTTTATAAATCCTGAAACGGCAACTTACGGACTTGATGTCGTGCGACAACAGGACCCTAAAGAATTCACACCCGGTGAACTAATACAAGAAGAAATAATTAGTTTAACTGAAGTAATGAAAGAATACGAAAGCAACGAAGAATACGAACAAGCTGCTTTTATTAAAAAACGAATTGATAACCTTAAAAAAAGATTATGATAAGTAAACCAATGTTAGCCCACAAGTTTGATATAAACAGAGTTGATTACTCTCAACCTGTATATATACAACCGAAACTCGACGGTATCAGATGTTTATTCACTGCTAATGGCGCGTTCTCACGTAACAAAAAACAGTTTATGAACCTTAAACATATCGAAATGGCACTTAAACCATTTTTCGATCAACACCCTGATGTTGTGCTCGATGGTGAATTATACAACCATAAATTAAAACGAGACTTCGAAAAAATAGTTTCACTTGTGCGTAAGCAAAAGCCAACCGAAGAAGACAGGCGTAATGCACAGCATTTAATTCAGTTTCATGTCTACGACTACTTTGATGGTGTACAATATGACTCATACCGAAACAGACACAACAACCTAACTGCATCTGATATTTACGGTCCGAGCGTACATTATGTACCTACTTACAGAGTACACAAACATGAAGAGGCGTTGAACATACACCATGATGCGTTCCTTTCTAACGGTTACGAGGGCTCAATATTACGACTTAATGACGTGTACAAACACACGAGATCTTACAGTCTAATGAAGTTCAAAGACTTTAGCGACGCAGAAGCAATTATAGTGGGCTACGAACTTGGTCAGGGTAAACGTACCGGTACCCTTGGCAAGTTTCTAATGATGGATGATGATGGTAATAGATTTGGTTGTCCTCCCGGTAAAGGTTATAACTATAAAGATTTAGCAAATATGTTAAAAAATATTAATAAATATATCGGTAGACGTGCAACGTTTACATATTTTCAGCGAACAAATGCAGGCAGTTATAGACACCCACTATTTAAAACAGTTAGAAATTATGAGTAAAGTTATATGGCAATTATACAACGAAAATATGATAAGCATAGAAGTTGCTAACATATTATTAGATACACACTATAATAGAGTTAATAAACAATGAATATATTTTATTTACACAAGAACCCTTATAAAGCGGCGAGCTATGTTTACGATAAGCACAAGGTTAAAATGATCTTAGAGTCAGCCCAAATGCTTTGTACGGCCCACAGATACTATGGCAATGAAGACGTGCCTTATAAAACTGCACATCTAAATCACCCATCAAGTATTTGGTGTCGTGAAAATAAAAACCAGTACAGATGGTTATACAATCATATGTTAGGTTTAAGCCAAGAATATACTGCGCGTTATAATAAAAAACATTTGACAATAACTAAATGCAAAGAAGCATTATCTAAATATCCGCCCAACATACCCGATGGTAAATTTCAAGAACCACCTCAGTGTATGCCAGACGAGTTTAAACGGTCTAATGCTATACACGGGTATTGGACGTATTACATTATTGAAAAAGCAAAAATAGTAAACAAAAATGAAAAACCTTATACTTTTAACACTATTCCTGAAGACGTACGTTACCGCTACGGTTTACCATGCGGTGCCTGAACAGACAGACAGTACTCCATTCGTCACTGCCTCTATGAAACACATAAACCCTGATAATCCTGCGGGTCATCGGTGGATAGCAGTTTCACGAGACCTTGAAAAGTTGGGTTATACGTTTGGAGCAATTGTCTGCATTGAAGGAATAAATAGAAAATTTGATGGTGACTGGGTTGTACAAGACCGAATGAATAAACGTTTTACTAAACGTATTGATTTACTTGTAAATGTTGGCACTATGGGAAAATGGAATAACATAAAAATTGAACTAAATGAGTAACACAGCAAAAAATGCAAAGCATTTAATTAAAGTTAATTACAGGGGTATTACAGATAAAATCAAAAAATTTCAAAAGCCGAGAAGAGCGACGAAAGCTAATAAATAATAATTAGTAAACAGCTAATGTCACAAGAAAGAAACATACAGTGGCTGAATGATAAGCAGGTTATATATTATCGTAACCCTATCACAGATGAGCCAACCGAGTCAACTGATCTATATGATTACTACGCGGAAGGTACGTATCAATGCTATAGTTTGTTCAGAAGTAAAGCAAAGATAACCACATATAAATCTTTAAAGTGGCATTTTCTAGTATTATATTATTTAAATTATGATGGTATCGAAGGAGACCATTGGTCATTAGAAGATGATATGACTAGCATATTTAAATTTATTGCTAACAAAGAAAATGGATTTGTTACATTTTTTATGAAGCAAAAAATACTTAATAATATGATTAATGAAGTACTCGCTGTTGGCGATACACCTCCACGTAATCGTATACGTAAAGTTATATTTAAATTCAATACAGGATTAACATTGTCGCAAAAGTTGAGCATCGTTGGTACATTGATTGGTAAAGGCAAAAAAGTTTCAGAAGATGATATATACCAATGTATGCTTGATTTGAACCACGAAAAACAAAAAATAACAATTAACAAACTGGCCAAACTATTAGGCTGTACAACACGTACAATACATAGAAACATGGGCAACCAATTAAAAACAGAAAAAGAATTACTTAATAACGAAATATGAAAAAATATAATATACCAATATATTTAAAGTATAAGCAAGAAGTTGAAGATGCGTGGGAAGATGTTAATAAACCAATTGACGGCGATTATACTGGATTAACTAATGATGAAATCATTATAAACTTTTTACCATTAGTAGAAAACATAGCAAGAAAACAATCAACGTCTGATCAAGCTTCAGGTATATTATCAATACTTGATTTAATACAAGAAGGTAGTGCAGGTTTAATTGCTGCCACAAATAAATTAGATCGTGAAACATTAAGGAAGTCAGACGATCAAGAAAAAACATTAAAGTCGTTTTTATCTAAACGAATCAAAGGTGCAATCAGACGTGCAGTTGATATGAATAGAGGCGAAATAAGAATACCCGAGCATAAATTAAATGAGATACGCAGAAATCCAAAAGACGAAAGATTAGTTTCAATGTTCTTTAACTCTGTATTTTCTTCAATTGATGCTAAGCCAAACAACGACGAAAATTTAGCTTATCAAGTTATAGATAAATCTGAACCATATAACATAGCTTTATTAAATACTTATTTGTTAGGACTAATGCGAACGCATTTAGACGAACGACAATATAATGTATTGAGATTAAGTTACGGATTAGATTGTGATAAGCATTCAGCAAACGAGATAGCATCAATAGTTGGAATCAATGTGAGTACTGCTCATGTTCGTATTTCACAGATAAAACGCGATGCTATACAAACCTTAATTGACAACGTAGACGGCTCGCAAGTGCTTGATTACCTGTAAGTTACGGTGAATAGAGAATTTAAGTTTAATAATTAACATGTAATAATATTAATATGACCCTAAACCAAAAACTGTCAACCATTCAGACAAAATTTAAATCGAAGAAAAGTAGATTTAACTCATTCGGCAAATACAACTTCAGATCAGCCGAAGACATTCTCGAAGCAATTAAACCCTATCTCTTAGAGTTAGGAGTGTCAGTAAGGATTAAAGAAAAATTAATCTCAACTGAACCTATGCCTATACTTGAAAGCACAGCTGTTATTCAAGATGAAAAAGGTATGGAATTGAAAGCTACAGCATTAGTTGGTGTAGACTTAAATCAGAAGGGTATGCAAACTCCACAAAAGTTTGGTTCCGCTTCGAGTTACGGTAAAAAGTATGCACTTGGCAACTTATTACTTATAGACGACACTCAAGATAGTGACGCAACAAACAGTCATGGCAAAGTTACTATTGCTAAGCCTAAACCAGTCGCAAACAAAGCTGAAATAAAAAACAAAGAAGATGTTAAATTTCAAAAAGCTTTAGACTATATTAGAGCAGGTGGTAAAATGGCAGTGATTGAAAACAAGTATGTCTTAACACCAGATGTTAAGAAACAATTAATTGAATTAACTACATTGTAAATGAACAAAGAAAAGGTATTAGAAAAGTTAAAAGAAGATGAACATTATTATGGCAAGTTTGGTAAACAATTCTTGAGTAACAGTGACATATCTACTTTGCTTACTAATCCTTTAGCTTTAGGCGAACAATCAAAAATGTCTTCAGCCTTTCTTGTTGGTGGTTATTTTCATACTGCAATACTTGAACCGGATAAATTAAAAAAGTTTAAGATAATTGAAAGCAGTACGAGAAACACAAAACATTATAAAGAAATGTCTGGCGGCGAACTGTGTTTATTACAACACGAAGTCGATCAAATTGAATTGATGACCGACAAATTAATGAGTAATGATATATGCCGAGGTTTAGTCCGAGGTATAGATGTTGAGTATGAGAAGCCTGGTATAGTGGAGCTTGAAGGCAATATGTGGAAGGGAAAAGCTGACATCATAAACCATGATGATCAACTAATCATTGACCTGAAAACCACTTCCGACATTCACGCTTTCAGGCGTTCCGCTTACCGTTATAATTACGACAGTCAGGCATACATCTATAGTAAATTATTCGGCTATGAATTTGTGTTTATGGTAATAGATAAAAAGACACATCAAATAGCAGTTATTGATTGCTCACCAGATTTTTATAAGTCAGGTGAGGCTAAAGTTAAAAGAGCCACTGAGGCTTACGACTTATTTTTTAAAACCGAAGGATTTGAACCTTCACAATATTTTATGAATTTAACCCTTTAAAACCCTTATTATTATGGCAAGAAGAAAAAAAGCAACAACAAAATTATGTGCAATGACGGGAATGACATTTCCGACAACAGAGTTTTATGCAAACAAAACATCTTCGGATGGATTGCATGCGTATAGCAAAAAAGCTGACAACTTCAGAAGAAGATTACAAGCTACAGGAGCTACAGTAGGAACTACTGAGCTAAGAACTATGTTCAATAACTTATTTCAAACAGCAGTATAATATGGCTAGTATAATTAAAACAAGTATTAACCTAAACGAGATACCAAAAGACAAGATCATTATTGGTAAGAAAGGTAAGTATTTACCTATTACAATTACTATCAATGATGAAGTTGATCAGTTTGGTAATCAAGGACCGGTTGTAGTTGCTCAATCCAAGGAGGAAAGAGAAGCTAAAAATCCTAAAGTTTATTTAGGTAATGTTCAAGTAGTTTGGACAAATGGTGATAATGTTGATGCAGCACCAAGATCAGATCAACCAACACAAGCAGCGGCTCCGGCTCCTGCAGTAGCAGATGATTTACCATTTTAAATAGTTAGTTAATGCAAGTAAACAACACGGAGATTAATGGTTTTTTAATCGACCAGTTTAACCAACACAATTTAGCTGTTGGTAAAGCGCAGGGGATTTGTCCCCTGTGTTCGTCTAATAGAAAACCAGAAAATAGAAAACAAAAGTGTGCCTCTTACGATTGGGAAAGAGGTTTGGGTACTTGCCATCACTGTGATTCAACATTTCAATTACATTCATATCAACGTAAAGGGTCTGCACTCAAAGAGTATGTTAGGCCCAATGCGTTGGATGTTGTTGACCCTAAACAATTAGGTTCAAAAGTATATGAGTGGTTCCAATCACGAGGTATATCTCAAAAAACTTTAGATGAATTAAATGTCACGGAAGGTAAAGAGTTTATGCCACAGACCGGCAAGCCCGAGAATACAATTCAATTTAATTATATAATGGGCGACCAACTCATTAATGTTAAATATAGAGACGGCAGAAAGAATTTCAAATTATACAAAGGTGCTGAGAAGATATTTTATAACATTAATAGTATAGTTGGTTATGACGATTGTATAATAACAGAAGGTGAAATGGATGTGTTAGCACTACATGAAGCTGGAATTAAAAATGCAATATCAGTTCCTAACGGAGCTACACTAAATTCAAATAATTTAGATTATTTGGATAACTGTATAGATTACTTTGAGAATAAAGAAAAAGTAATACTAGCTGTAGATAATGACGAACCAGGTCAAGCACTACAACAAGAATTTATAAGACGACTCGGAGCAGAAGTTTGTTATTTAGTTACATTTGAAGATTGCAAAGATGCAAATGAATATTTAATAAAATACGGTAAAGAGAAATTAATTAAACGTATTGAAGGGGCTAGACCAGTTCCATTAGAAAATGTAACAACTTTTAAAGATATAGAAGATGAAATTACAGACTTTGTTAAAAATGGTTTCAAACGTGGGTATCAAATTGGTTTACCTAATTTTGATAACATTTTTAGTACTTATACTGGTCAGTTTATCACTGTTACTGGGATACCTAGTAGCGGAAAATCAGATTTCGTTGATCAGATGGTAGTTGGTTATAACCAAAACTATGCATGGAAAACAGCATTTGCATCGCCTGAGAATGCACCAACATATTTACATGCTCATAAACTAATGAGAAAAGTTTGGCAAGATATGCCACGTAAGCATGATATTGGTACAGACAAATGGAATCAAGTAGCAGAACACGTTAATGATAATTTCTTTTTCATTGATATGGAAAGATACACGCTTGAATCTGTATTGCGTAAAGGTGCTGAGTTAGTAAAACGTAAAGGTATTAAATGTTTAGTCATAGACCCATTTAATAAAATCAGAGACGTCGATTGTAAAACTGAAGACGTTAATAGATACACAATGGAGTATCTAACAAAGATTGAAACGTTTGCTAAAAAGTATGACGTATTAGTGTTTATAGTAGCACATCCAACTAAGATGTATAAAGATAGTAATGGTAAGATTGAAGAACCAACTATGTATAATATTAAAGGTGGAGGTGAATGGTATGACGCATCTTACCACGGTATATTAGTTCATAGAGATTATGAAAACAAAACTGTTAAAGCTAAAATACTTAAAGTTAAGTTTCAGAATTTAGGAGAGAACGGAGCTGAAGCTCATTTTACGTGGGAACCTAAATCTGGTTGCTTTATACCGCACGAACTTGCTATACACGACGATGAACCAATGCCCTGGGATTAATGAAAAGTTTATATAAAAGAAGAAAGAAAAACTATTTGCCTTCATACATGGCTTCGCCTGAAGAACAAGAATGGAAATTATTTTGTACAAGAAAGAACATAAGAATTTCACCTTGGGCTATGCCACAAGATGGTCAATGGAAAATATGTATAAACTTAGGCCCGTATAAAAAAGGAGAGAAGTGTAACTTTGCTCCACACGTATACGATAAAGAAACACTATGGCCAGAATATTATAGAATGTGTAAATATTATTATGATAAATATAGAAAATCAGTATAGAGGATTAGTTGCTGCAATATTACAGTCAGCTCCTAATAAAGAAGATAGAACAGGTGTTGGAACTAAATCTGTATTTGGCAGACAGTTAACACACGATATGTCTATAGGCTTTCCCTTACTTACAAATAAAAAAATGTATTTCAATTCCGCAAGAACAGAATTACTATGGATATTAAATGGTAGAACAGATATGAAATACTTACAGGATAACAACGTGTCTTATTGGGATGCTGATTACAAAAGATCAGGCAGAACAGATGGTACTCTTGGCCCTGTATATGGCCATCAATGGCGTAAGTGGAAGATAGCAGATGGTGCATACACAAGATATGCAGATCAATTGTATAATTTAGTTAAAAACATTAAGGAAAATCCTAACTCAAGGAGATTAGTAGTTAACGCATGGAATGCGTCTGAATTAGATAATATGGCATTGCCTCCTTGTCATTATGCTTTTCAAGTATATATAAATAACGGCAAAATGGATTTAATGTGGATTCAAAGATCTGCTGATGTGTTTTTAGGATTGCCTTACGATATAGCTATGTATGGTTTATTATTAGAATTATTATGTAAAGAAACAGAATATATTCCTGGTAAACTTATAGCTCAACTTGGTGATTGTCATATATACAATAATCATATTGATGCTGCAACCTGTTATATGTACAGAAGAGAATCAAATAACCTACCCGAATTAAAATTAAATGAGGGTATTAAGATAATAGATGATAAATTACATATACCAAATAAAGAATCTATTGAGATATTAAACTATAACCCTTTGCCAGCAATACCGGCAAAATTAAACGTTGGAAAATAATGTATTATTTATATCATATTCCAGGTAAAAAAATCGGCGTTACACGTAATCTTAATAAGAGAGTTACGCAAACGCAGGGTTATAAGCCTACTGAATACGAAGTTTTAGATCAGTCTGATGATATAGATTACATATCCCAGAAAGAACTAGAACTTCAAAAGTCTTATGGCTATAAAGTAGATATTAAACCTTATAAAAATTTATTTAAAATGAAAATAAACGTAACCGATCAAACCACAACATTCCCTGTTCCTGTTGCTAAAGTTAAAGGCAGATTAATGGATCAAATTGGGATGACATGGACAACCAGCTTTGGTAAAATATTATTAGATGTTGAAATAGCACAATGGATTGCATCTAATGCACATACGTCCATGTTTAATAGCGATAGAAGCTATGTATATAATAAAGCATTATGGGAATTTTATTGTTCACATAACAGCTTAGAATCATTAAACATTGATGCTGAACAAAACATATTTGATAGTATTAGAACTTGGGCCAAAGTAAGAGGCTTATATGAAAAGGGTGATGAGAACACTCAATATGTAAAACTTCAAGAAGAAGCTGGCGAGTTAGCTAAAGCTTTATTAAAGAATGACCAACCTGAAGTTATCGATGCTATCGGTGACATTATAGTTGTTCTTACTAACTTGGCACATTTAAGAGGTGTTAAGATTGAAGATTGTATTGACTCAGCTTATAATGTTATTAGCAAGAGAACAGGAAAAATGATTAACGGAACATTTGTGAAAGATGAGCTGTAAATGTAAATTCAGAGACCCTGTTGTTGAAAGAGTCGTAGACAAGTTCAAACAACGATCAGATGTAGGCTATAAAAAATATGGCGTTACACTTGATGAAGACCCCTCTAAAATGATTGACTGGCTTAATCATTTACAAGAAGAGTTGATGGATGCTGTATTGTATTTACAAAAAGCTAAAGAAACTTATGAGAAAGAAAAGAGTATATAAAAGAAAGAGAGGTCCTGTTGTAGCTAAAAAAGTTATTTACGATGGGATCCACTTCGCTTCTGGTTTAGAAAAATATATGTATAAAGCTCTCAAGATGGCTAATATAAAAGCTAAATACGAAGGCGAAACTTTTGTATTAATAAATGGTTTTCATTTTGAAAACAAAGTATACGAAAGACAGTCTAATAGTAAAGGCATATTTAAAAATAGAGGTTGTAAAAGAATACTACCAATTAAATACACGCCAGACTTTATAGGAGAAGATTTTATAATAGAAACTAAAGGTAGACCTAATGAATCGTTTCCAATACGTTGGAAATTATTTAAACATTTAATGACAAAACAATTTCCAGGTTACACTTTATATAAACCACAAAATCAAAAAGAATGCGATCAGGTAATAGA
>CESF01067213.1_pt1 | contig 18869 bp, 15 predicted proteins | sample 356331 | NCBI WGS metagenome assembly CESF01 (sample SAMEA2621779, study PRJEB7988) | marine metagenome | biome: marine biome (ENVO:00000447); feature: surface water layer (ENVO:00002042); material: "saline water (ENVO:00002010), including plankton (ENVO:xxxxxxxx)" | depth 5 m
GGAATCATAATCATGTTAATATTTTTACTCTACTTCATTTTTAAAAACCTGAATCCTAGAGTAAAAATTTGGCCTTTTTTGATCTTCCTAATTATTTCTATCGGATTTTCATTCTCTGTAGATTACATCTTTGACAATGTGTTTCAACAGCGTCACCGTGACAGAATTAATATTGTACTGGGAAAAGAAATCGATACACAAGGAGTGGGTTATAACATTAATCAATCCAAAATTGCGATTGGTTCGGGAGGATTTAAGGGTAAAGGGTTTTTGGAGGGAACACAAACCAAAGGAGATTTTGTTCCCGCACAACATACTGACTATATCTTCAGTACCATTGGAGAGGAATGGGGTTTTATAGGAAGCTTTTTTCTAATTTTTCTTTTTTGTTTGCTCATTTTCAGAATCATATTACAGGCTGAAAAACAAACCAACAAGTTTCGAAGGGTATACTCTTATGGGACGGGCGGATTAATATTCACCCATTTTTTTATCAATATTGGGATGTCTTTAGGAATGATTCCCACAATTGGCATTCCGCTGCCTTTTATCAGTTATGGAGGTTCGAGTATATTGGCCTTCAGCATCATGGTTTTTATCCATCTAAATTTCGATGCCAATCGGCTCAATGACTGGTAAGCTCAATGCTTTACATCCAAAATATCCCTCAGGCTGTTCCCCAACGTCATAAATGCCAAAACCAAGCTCATGATGGCCAATCCGGGCAACAAGGTTAAATATGGTTTCCCCAACAGCAAATACCTGAAGTGATCTTTTACCATCCCCCCCCAACTGGGCACGGGAGGTTGGGCCCCTATCCCCAAAAAACTCAATCCACTTTCAATCAGTATTGCACTGGCAAAATTGGCCGCCGAGATAACGATCAGAGGAGGGATAAGTAATGGGAGAATATGATGCCATATGATTCGTGTTTTACCATAACCCAGTGTCTGAGCAGCTTTGACAAAGGTTTTCTCTTTTAGGGTCAAAACCTGACCTCTAACAACCCGCGCCACTTCCACCCACATGGTTAAGCCCACAGCAATAAAAACTTGCCAAAAACCGCGCCCTAAAGCTAATGTAATAGCAATGACCATTAACAAGGTGGGAATAGACCAAAAAACATTGATCAACCAAACAATACCTTTATCCAAATAGCCTCCAAAAAACCCGGCCAAGGCCCCCAGAATAACCCCTATCAACAACGAAATAAATACTGCAATAAAACCGATAGAAAGCGAAATCCGTGACCCAATGATCAAGCGACTCAACAAGTCTCTGCCGTATTTATCTGTTCCCAATAAAAATTTTTTCTCCACTAAGTATTGTTTTCTAAAGCTTGATTCAGAATGGAGAGTTTGGAGTTTTGATGCCTCTACAAACTCATAGTAATCCGATGGGGAACCATAGGGTTGAATCTCTATGCCATCGGTTTGGAATTTGTAATCTTGTATTGGAATTTCAGCCCTGTTATTTACTTCACCTAAAAAAAAAGACTTCTGGTTGGAAAGGGAATTTTCGGTGGGAAGTATCAACATATCGACCTTAAAACCGGGAGGGTTGGAATGAATAGACAAATGCATTTGATTGGCATTGGAAGTACTGTCAGGAGCAATTTGATAAGCAAAAGTTGCTACCACAATCAACAGAAGTATATAGATGGTACTAAAAACTGCCCACAGGTCTTTCAGAAATTTTTTGTAGACTATGGTCCCCCTCAAAACATCAATATTACTTTTTTATCTGAGCTACAGGAAAATTGTCAAGGTTGATGTTCAAATCTTCCAAAATGCTCACTGCTTCCGAGATATAAAAATCTTTTTGTAAGGTTTCAACCCATCTGTCCTTTCTCTCTTTGACCACCACATCAGTGAGAACTCCCGAATCCGGCATCCACTGAAAGGTCAAATCTGATTTGTAATCTTTGAGTACACTAAATTTGTCGGATATTTTTTTGTTGGTCTCCTGTTCTGTTAAGTAATCCTCATAGTTAAGGGTATAGACATAGTCATCCTGTTGAGCCTCTATCCTCCTGGCCTGTTGCTCCATAAGCTGCATATAAGGATTGTCTTTTAATCTATTGGCACTCTGACTCAATGCATATTGATAGTTGGCTTGATTTCCCCATTGCTTGTAGGAAGCAGATTCAATACTGTCCCAAGTCAAAGGATTTTCTTGGTTTTTTTCACCAATATCAATATAAGAATATTGATTTTTTAGAATGATATCACTTCGCACACCTTCCAATTGTGTAGAACCTCCGTTGATGCGGTAAAACTTATCGGTTGTAATTTTAACAGCCCCCAGATCGCCATGTGTTCCCCCCGAAATAATTCGATTCAAGTCAATCACATTTTGTACGGTTCCTTTTCCAAAAGTTTGTTTACTCCCCAAAATGATAGCTCTTTTGTAATCTTGAAGTGCAGCCGCTAAAATTTCGGATGCCGAAGCCGAAAATTCATTGACCATTATGACCAATGAACCATCCCAAACAATGGAAGGGTCTTCATCTCGTAGAATCTCCTTGGCACCGCCAGTACTTTTTACCTGAACTACGGGACCTTGATCAATAAAAAATCCAGTTATATCAACAACGGTCTTTAGTGATCCTCCACCATTGTTCCTCAAGTCCATTATAATGCCGCTAACATTTCTTTTTTTGAGGGCCTGTAATTCTTTTTTGACATCGCTGGCGGCATTTCTACTTTTTTGATCTTTGAAATCAATATAGAATTTAGGCAACTGAATGAGGCCATAAATTTTTCTATTTTTTTGGATGATCGTTGATTTGGCATAGGACTCTTCCAACTCTACTACATCCCTGTTTATGACTACTTCCTCTATGATACCGCTCACTTTTCTGACGGTCAAAAACACCTGAGTTCCCTTTGGACCTTTAATCAACTTAACCGCATCACTCAAACGCATGGGGCCAATTTCTACGGCATCTTCGTCTTTTTGAGCCACCTTGAGAATGACATCACCAACCTCAAGCGCTTTAGCTTTCCAAACAGGGCCTCCAGCAATGACCTCTACGATTTCTACCACCTGATCTTTCTTTTGCAATCGCGCACCAATACCCTCAAACTTTCCTGAAATATTTTGATCAAACTTCTCTTTATCGTCCGGAGCAAAATAGTTGCTATGGGGATCAAACTCAAGTGTTATGGAATTGACATAAATCGAAAACCAGTCCTTTCGTTCAACCTCATCGAAAATCTCAAAATAGTTTTCAATGTTTTCCTTTGTCTTTAATCTGGCTTCTTCCTCCAATACAATATTTGACTTTATATGGAAGGTGCTGTCCTTTTCTTTTTCAAAATCTTGCTGTTCTAACAAATCTGAGTAATATTCTAAAGTAGAAAGTTTAAACCTTTTTCGCCAAAGTTCTTTAAGACCGTTTAAGGTTCTGGCATAGGGAATCTCCTCAAAATTGAGATCAATAGAATCCTTGACACTAAAATCAAAAGGATCAACTAACAAATCCCCATAAAATTCTTTTACCTGTCCCATACGCGCAATCAAGCGGTCGTATGTCAAATTGAAAAACGAAACATCAGCCACTCTGATTTGATCATCAATTTCGTCTTTATACCTTTCGAAATTATTGATGTCGGATTGAAGGAAAAATCGGTGTTGTCCATCAATGCCCTGAATGAAGTTGTTAAAAACTTGCTCTGAAAAAGTATCATCGATATCTTTGGGATCATAATGACCTCTTTGCATTACATAAGTAATGACCTCGATTAGTAATTTATCTTTATCCGGATTGTCTAAATACCCAGAAGAACTTACAAATAGAATGAGCGCAAATATACCTACGACAAATGTTCCAACAAGCCTCATAAAAATTGTATTAAAAGGTAAATTTAACTAAAAACCCCTTATTAAGCCCAAACCCTAAAAAACTTTTTGTTGGTGCTAAATTAACATTGAGGGGTTAATATTTTTTAAATTTACAAACTATTAAAAATTCATGGAGAAAAAACCCCTCATACTCGTAACTAATGACGATGGAATTACAGCTCCAGGTATAAGAAAATTGATTGAAGTAATGAACGAGATTGGGGAGGTCATTGTAGTCGCTCCCGACAGTCCACAATCAGCGATGGGTCATGCCATTACCATTAACTCCCCACTACATTGTACAAAAATCGATGTCAAAGAAGGTACTCACTCAGAATACAGTTGTTCGGGAACACCCTCAGACTGTGTAAAACTGGCGGTCAATGAAATATTAGACCGAAAACCCGACCTTTGTGTTTCTGGAATCAATCACGGATCCAATTCCTCCATCAATGTAATTTACTCCGGAACCATGAGCGCAGCCGTCGAGGCCGGGATTAAGGGAATACAAGCAATTGGGTTCTCATTGTTGGATTATCGCTGGGGTGCCGATTTTGATGCCATCAGAAACTACGTTAAGAAAATCACAGTGAGTGCTTTGGAAAATAAAATCCCCTCCAATGTTGTTTTGAATGTTAACTTCCCGAAACTATCCGAGAAAAATATAAAAGGCATCAAAATTTGTCGACAGGCCAAGGCCTATTGGGTAGAGGAATTTGACAAAAGAACCAACCCCATGGGACTGGATTATTACTGGCTGACAGGTAAATTCGTCAATGAAGACAAGGGAGAAGATACCGACGAATGGGCACTGAGTCAAGGCTATATCTCGGTAGTCCCAACAGAATTTGACCTTACGGCTCATCACGCCATACAACGATTAAATACATGGAATTTTGAAAAATAAAGAACTTTATCAGGGAATAATTGCAAGTTTTTTTGCCAGTTCAAGTGCGATGATTTTTATCCTACTCTATTTTTCAGAGGGCCCCATTGAAGAGGCCATTTACTCTTTGTTCAAACAGAAAAAGCTAGGGGGACTCATCAGTATGGGTGCGCTAATTAATTTGCCATTATTCTTTTTGGGGATGCAAAAGAGAAAAACAAATTTTGCCAAGGGTGTAATGATTACCTCCATTGTTATCGTCCTTATGGTAGCGACGCTTAAAATCATATAAATTGAAATATTACATCATTGCCGGCGAAGCTTCCGGTGATCTTCACGGATCAAAATTGATGGAGGCTTTGAAAGAGAAAGATGACAAGGCCCAAATTCGCTTCTGGGGAGGGGACTTGATGCAACAAGCTGGTGGTGTGTTGGTGAAGCATTACAAAATACTAGCTTTTATGGGTTTTTGGGAGGTCATCACCCATTTGGGAACTATTTTAAAAAATATCAAATTTTGTAAAAAAGACATCTCCCAATTTCAACCAGACGTCATCATTTATATCGACTATCCCGGGTTCAACCTCAGAATCGCAAAATGGGCCAAACAACAAGGATTTAAAAATCACTTTTACATCAGCCCACAAGTTTGGGCTTGGAAAGAAAATAGAGTCCATCAGATGAAAAAAGATCTAGATGCACTCTACGTGATTCTTCCTTTTGAAAAAGATTTTTTTGAAAATAAACACCAATTCAAAGTGGAGTTTGTGGGACACCCCATACTGGACACCCTATCCAAAAGAAAAAAATCAAAGGACTTTATCAAACATAATGAATTGTCAGATAAAACCAATCTCATAGCAGTATTGCCAGGGAGCAGAAAGCAAGAGATTAAAAAAATGTTACCCATTTTTTTAAAGGTGTCTGCCCTATTTCCTCAACATGAATTTGTCCTCGCTGGAGCTCCAGGCATCGACCTTGAGTGGTATCAAGAATTCTTTGGCGAGGAAAAGATCAAAATTGTCAAAAACAAAACCCACGAACTACTTTTACATGCCAAGGCCGCATTGGTTTCTAGTGGAACGGCTACATTAGAAACGGCCCTGCTCAATGTCCCACAAGTGGTTTGCTACCGCAGTAGTTTTTTGACCTATCAAATTGCTAAATGGATCGTTAAATTAAAATACATCTCTCTGGTCAACCTTATTTTGGATCGCGAAGTTGTTAAAGAACTCATTCAAAAGGAATTCAATGTAAGGGAAGTAGCCCAGCACTTGGAATACGCGCTTTCCGAAATGGGGCAGAAAAAACTCAAGCAGGACTACGAAGAACTGCGAACCATTCTCGGTGCAGGAGGTGCCAGTAAAAAAACAGCACAACACATCATCAACGCATTGTTTTATTTGAACAATGGGAAAACTCAAAAATTAATCAATTGAGGTTGCTGTATAAACACAACTAAATATTATCGCTCACCACTAACCTATAAAACTGACGCTCTACAGTCCGGAAAAAATTACTGAGAAAGATCAATTTTTGATTGATTTCAAAAATGAATATCCCATAGACACCCTACAAATCGAAGCTTTCAAAAATACTTTTATCACAAAAGAATTACGCCTGTTGATTTTGGACGAAAAGGCCATTTACAACATCACCCATTTTGAGCCATCACATCTTTTGATATCTAATGACCCCGTGGCCAATCTGGATCGTGTATTGGCTCAGATTCATCCCAAAATGGTGTTTGCTGAAGGCAGTGACCCGCCTTGGAGTGTTTCACGATGGAAAAAAGTTGTCAGAAAAGCAAGGTTCCGTTTGTGAGCCTCAGAGAATATGGAGCATACCCGATCAACCTCTAAACTTAGGTCTAAAGTTCTTGCGATACTTTTCAAAATCATCAGGCTTACTAAAAATCATATAATCCCCTTGCTTGATCATTTTGAGATAAAGTTCGATCTGTTGCGGATTTTGATAGCCTACCAATGGGGTTATCAAATCACCCGTTTCACTGACAAAAATGACCGTTGGATAACCTGTGACTCCAAGGAATTGAGTGAACTGATGGGTTGCGTTTCTTCCTCTTCTATTAGAGTCGTAATTGGGATTGGTAAAAGTATTCCCAAAGTAACTGATGGTTTCTTCCCCCTCGGCGTTGAATTTCACGGCGTAAAAATGTTTGGAGATATAAGCCGCTACATCCCGATTTTGAAAGGTTTTTTTATCCATCAATTTACAAGGCCCACACCAATCAGTATAAACATCGATAATGATTTTTTTGGGATTATTTCTCTGTGCCTCAATGGCCTCACCAAAAGTCATCCACTCAATGGCTTGGGCATGAACCCAAAAACCACTTAGGCAAAAAACAACAAATAAATATCTAATATTCATGGTAATCAAACAGTTTTTTCACTTAAATCCTCTGCCCCATGCGAAAGGCGTTTTAGAGGTTTTAGAATAGCAATGACCAAAAGACCAAACAATGTACAGAAGACAAAGATTCCTGTAAAAGTTGCCTTTTCTCCATTATCTCCAGCATTCTCCCCTATATTGGCTGCCAGCTTATTTCCCAAACCTGAAGCAGCAAAATACAAACCCATCATCAAGGCAGCATATTTTTCAGGAGCCAACTTAGTAATGTAAGACAAAGATACGGGAGAAGCGCACAACTCGCCCACCGTATGAAACAAATAGGCCAACACCAACCAATGCATTGATGAATAACCCATAAACTCATATTCTGAAGCGGCAAAACGCATGAATAAAAATCCAAATCCCATAATCATAATACCCACGGCTATCTTAAAAATGGCAGAAGCTTCCTTTCCTTTGGATTTGATCCGCATCCATATTCCCCCTACAAATACCGCAAGGGTGATAATAAAAAAGGCATTGAGCGCCTGAAACCAAGAGGCAGGAATTTCAAAGCCCATCAGCATCCGATCCGTCTTCTGCTTGGCATATAAATTCATCAGTCCGCCGGCCTGTTCAAAGGCCCCCCAAAAAATGATAATCATCATAAATGAGATCAACAGCACCTTGACCCTGTCTTTTTCTATAGGGGTTAATTTTTTTTGTTGCAATTCCTTTTTTTCCTTCGTCGAGCGTTTTTTCAATTCCCCAACCCCAACGAGATATTTTTGACCGAAAAAATAGGTGATTTGACCGATCAACATCCCCACAGCAGCAAGTCCAAAGCCATAGTGCCAATTGTAAGTTTCTCCAACCCAGCCACAAAATAGCGGAGCCAAAAATGCACCCAAATTGATGCCCATATAAAAAATATAAAATCCGAGGTCTCTTCTTTCATCTCCTTTGGAGTATAGTCCCCCTACCATACTGGAAATATTGGGTTTGAGCCCTCCTACTCCCATAACGATGAATGCACAGCCGATGTAGAAGCTCAACTCACTGTCGAAAGCCAAAATTCCATGACCCAAGCAAAGCAAAATACCCCCCAGCATGACCATCTTTTTTTGACCCAATAAATTATCTGCAATCCATCCTCCCGGGATGGCGGCTAAGTAGACCAACATGGTGTACCAACCATAGAGCCATAAAGCCTCTTCATTCGTCCATCCAAAACCGGGATTCTGACTTGTGGTCTCCGCCACCAAAAAAATGGTAAACAAGGCCCGCATCCCATAATAGGAAAAGCGTTCCCATAATTCGGTAAAAAACAAAACAAATAATCCGGCAGGGTGACCCCAAAAGGTTTTTTCACCGGGTACATTCAGATAAGATTCAGCCATAAATCAATAAAGATTTTAGTTTTAAAGTTACTCATTTTATAGGAGAGTGAAATTTTGGAACCTACTCAACCCCCAGAATTAAAAAAAATAGAATGATGTATCTTTAGGCATTCCTGAAAAGATCAATATGTCAAAGAAAGTCGAGGGTTTTTCCAAACTATCCAAAGCAGAAAAAATAAATTGGATCACCCAAATGCATTTTGAGGATAGCCAAAAAGCCAATGAGATTCTTTCTACCTACAATCACAGCGATGAGAAGGTTCAAAAACGTCACGACGAGTTCATTGAAAACCCCATTGCCAACTATTACCTTCCTTTGGGCGTAGCCCCCAACTTTGTAATCAACGGTGAGGAATACACCCTCCCTATGGCCATAGAAGAGAGTTCTGTAATAGCTGCCGCATGCAATTCCGCAAAATTTTGGGCCTCCAGAGGAGGGTTCAAAACTCAAATTCTGGGAACCCAAAAAATAGGACAAATTCACTTTTTATTTGATGGAAAAGCGACGCAACTGCAATCTTTTTTTGAAGAGAAAAAACAAATACTCATTGACAGTACCTCCCCACTAACGGCCAACATGCGTCAGCGGGGTGGAGGAATTCTCGATATCCAACTCAAAGACAAATCGAATTTAATAGAAGACTACTATCAATTGCACCTCACTTTTGACACGGTAGACTCCATGGGTGCTAATTTCATCAATTCCTGCCTCGAACAGATCGCCAAAACATTACAATCACTGGCATCAGATCACAAAGCGTTTTTGAATGATCAAAACACTTTAGAGGTCATTATGAGCATCCTTTCCAATTATGTTCCCCAATGCTTGGTGCAAGCAGAGGTGCGATGTGCTGTAGGAACACTCGAAGATTCGGCCGGAATGTCGGGTATGCAATTTGCCCAAAAATTTATCCAAGCCCTAAAAATTGCTCAAAAAGAACCTTATCGGGCTGTGACCCACAACAAAGGAATTATGAACGGTATTGATGCTGTGGTCATTGCTACCGGAAATGACTTCAGAGCAGTAGAAGCAGGTGTACATGCCTATGCTGCTCGGGAGGGTGTTTACTCCAGTCTGAGCCATGCTTTTTTGGAAGGTGATGAATTTGTTTTCCAACTCAAATTACCTCTGTCTCTTGGAACTGTGGGAGGGCTTACCCAATTGCACCCCATGGTGAAATGGTCCATGGAGTTGTTGGGCAACCCCAATGCCAAAAATCTGATGGAAATTGTCGCTGTAGCCGGTTTGGCACAAAACTTCGCTGCCGTTAGATCTTTGATCACCTCAGGAATCCAAAAAGGCCATATGAAAATGCACTTGCTCAACATTCTCAATCAACACCAAGCCTCGGCCGATCAAAAAGAAAAAGCCTTAGAATTTTTCAAAACACATACAGTCACTTTTAGTGCAGTAACCGATTTTTTAAAATCCAATCCCTGATCCCCATGACCAAATACTACAGCCACGGAAAACTCTTACTCACAGGAGAATACATGGTTTTGAGAGGTGCTGAAGCATTGGCCATACCTTCCAAAATGGGGCAGTTATTGGAGTTTGAATCCAATGATTCAAAAACCCTTAAATGGGAAAGTTGGGATCACAAAAATCAGCTGTGGTTCAGCGCTTCTTTGGATATATTGAATTTTAGCATTTCGGATACCAGCGATGCCGATATTGCCTCAAGGTTGGTACAAATCTTTAAAGCCGTGCGGGCTCAAAACAAGGATTTTTTAAAGGAAACCGGAGGAAGAGTGAAAACCCATTTGGAATTTGACCGCCATTGGGGATTGGGTACCTCCTCAACATTGATTTCCAACTTGGCCCAGTGGTCTCAAACCAATCCCTATACCCTTCTCCAAAACAGCTTTGGGGGCAGTGGTTATGACATTGCCTGTGCGACCGCCAAAAGTCCACTGATCTACCGAAAAGACCCATCAGACCCCCATATTGAAACATGTGAATTTGATCCCCCTTTCAAATCCAACTTATACTTTGTCTATCTCAACCAAAAGAAAAACAGCAGGGAGGCCGTTGCGCAGTTTAAAAAACAAAACATCAGTGAAGAACAAATTGCTTATACCTCAAGGTTGACAAGGGCAATAATCAAGGCCAATACATTGGGTGAGTTTGAACAAATACTCAACGAACACGAAAGTTTTATCGCAAAAATTTTAGGGGTACTTCCTGTCAAGGAAAAACAATTTCCCGATTTTCGGGGAGCGATCAAAAGTCTGGGAGCATGGGGTGGAGACTTTATTTTGGCCACAGGAGACAAGCAAACATCGAAATACTTCAAAAAAAAAGGTTTTGATGTTGTGATCAATTATAAAGAAATGCTAAGCTAGTAGTAGAGCTGACGGTTGTCTTCAATCTCTGCACTAGAGCGAAGTGCCTCATAAATCGAATTGTTGATCCTCATGTTCTCCTCGTTTTGCAATGCGTTGGCATAAGCCCTGTAGCTTTCCATCTCTTCAGCAATTTCTTTGGAGATCACTTCGATCATGTATACCCCACTGTTGCCTTTGATCAAGGCCGAAGTTTTATTGAGTTCCAATGCAAAAGCAGTTCCAATCACATAGGGTTCGGTTCCTGCACCGGCTATAACTGTATTTTCTTGGGTCACTGCCGAAGCGGTTTCAATTTCCTTATCGGTAGCACTGGCGAAAGCATCTAAAGATTTTTTGTCGGCATGTGTTTTTAACAAATAAGCCGCCTTTTTCTCTTTCAGCATCTCTTGGATTACTTCAAACTTGACCGACTCAACATTGACTGTTCCTTTGGGGGTAATCCCGGACAATTGGGCGACTACATAGCCGCCATTGGTCATACTGAATCTTTTGATGTCGCCCACTTCAGTCTCATCATTAAACAACCACTGAACCAAGTTTCTTTGACGTGGTAAATCGGGGAGGTTTTCGTCCAAAAGGTTTACTTTTTGAACAAACTTTACATCATAATCATAATTATTGGCAACCGTATCCATCTGTTCGGTTTTGATGCTTTCCATCTCGAACTGAGTTGTTTTTTGAAAAACACCGTTGGAAGTTTCCTCAGAAGGAACAATCTCTTTGACTACATCGGCTGTTAGAACCACATCTTCCTTGTCGGTGACTTTGATGACGTGAAAACCAAACTCAGTTTCCACCAATCCGATTTTTCCAACTCTGGAACGGTCACAGAAATCAAAAAACTTATCGGTCATCATACCCTCTTGGAAAAAACCTAAATCTCCTCCTTGGGTTTTTGAAGGACCATCGGAGTTTTCGCTGGCCAATTGGGCAAAGTCATCGGGATTTCTTCGCGCTTTACGATACAAATCTTGGGCCAGCTTTTTGGCTTCCTCATTGCTTCTTGTAATGTCAGGGTTGGCTCTTGTAGCACCTACAAAAGCGACCAATATATGACTTGCTTTGATGGCACCCCCTTTTTTACGATCTAAAAAACGAGAAATTTTCAATTGATTGCTGTCCTTATAAGGTCCAAAAACATCACCAGGATTAAGGCCAAATAGAATATCTGCATATTCACTGGCTAAAATTCCTTTGGTTTTGTAAATGGAGTCGAAAGCAGTTTCAGAATACTGCTCAATAAAATCAGTTATATTTTCGGTGGTGGCCAAGCCCTCAATGGTATCGGTTAACTTGGACACATCATTGTACTCAATCCTTTGGTTTTTGAGTTTTTCCAAATCCGCTCGAATTTGATTTTCGTCAGCCTCTGATGCTACTTCGTCAAAAATCACATAACGAACACTTCTGCTCATTTCGGTCTCGTAATTCTCTTTTGTTTTATTGATGTATTGCTTGATGTCGGCATCTGATATTTTAAAAAGACTGTCTGGTACTTCTCCATAGGGCATCCTGACGAACTTGAGATTGACCTTGTCATTTTGGATGTGATAAGCGTTTTTGCCTTCCAATTCCGTAAATCCGGTGCTGGACTTTATCAAATCGTAATAGATTTTTTCCTTGGCCATACCGACAATATTCTCCTCTTGAAGTTTCCAGTTGTCATATGCCTGAGGGTTTTCAACCCGCATTTGGTTGATGTAGTCTGTAAATATTCCAAAATCAAAAAAACCTGTCTCGTTTTGAAATCTGGGGTCTTGGACAATTGTTTGATTCTGCATCAAAATCATTTCGATCTGTTGCTTCCCGGCATCAATTCCCAAACGCTCGAATTCTTGTCTGAAAATGGTCGCCCTTACCAATTGATCCCAAACAGAATTTACGGCCTGCATGGTTGATATATTATAGTTTCTCTCGGTATTCTCGACCAATTGTCTGTAGAAAGTCAATTCAATCTCTTCGTCATTGACAACTGCTATTGGGTCACTGGGACTAGCGGCTGCGGAATTCCCATCGAAAACTCCAGAAATTACGAATGCAAACAATGCCATACCTATCACCAGAATAAGAAATACGGAACGCTGTCTAATTTGACCTAATACTGCCATATCATTTTTTTTGAGTCGGATGCGAAAATACGATTTCCTTTTTGATTATGAAAAAGAATCGCTTTGTTATTTAGGGAGTTACAGCAGGTTATATGCTGCTCATGACAGGCATAAAATCATTACTGATCATCTTTGACTTTGAGGATTACTCTTTCAATTTTTGTAGAGGAGACGTCTTTGATTTCAAACTGGTAGTTTTCGATTTCAATCAGTGTTCCTTTGGCGGGGATTTCCTCTTTCAGATATACGATCAATCCACCCAGTGTTTCATAAAATTCGTTTTCGGGCAGGTTTATATCATAATTTTGGTTAATGTAGTCAACCTCCAATCGGGCAGAAAACTCAAATAAGCCCTCATCAATTTGTTTTTCGAAAAGGGCGATTTGATCGTGTTCGTCTTCAATTTCACCAAAAAGCTCTTCGATGATGTCTTCGACGGTAATAATCCCCGAAGTTCCACCATATTCGTCCAATACCACTGCAATACTCTTGCGTTGTTTGGTCAATAATTTTAGTACTTCACTGATCTTCATGGTCTCGGGAACAAAAGCCACAGGAAGTAATATTTTTTTGATATTCGTAGGTTTTTTGAACATCTCAAAGGCGTGGATATAGCCCAAAATATCATCAATAGAATCCTCAAAAACGGGGATTTTAGACAAACCACTGGAGGTGAAAAGCTTTTTTATATCGGATAGTGAAGCCGTAATTTCAGTGGCAACAACTTCTGTTCTTGGAACCATGGCCTCTCGCACTTTTACCTCCGAAAAGTCCAGTGCATTTTGGAAAATCTGTATCTCACTGTCTACGCTGTCCATATCTTTGGTCGACTCCAGTTGCTCCTCTATATAATTGCCCAACTCAATTTTAGAAAAAGTCAATTGAACCTGATCCCCTTTGGTCTTAAAAAACTTCATCAAAATAAAGTCTGATAACTTGATAATCATAAAAGTTATGGGGGAAAAAAAAGCATAGAAGAAGGCAGTGGGAAAGGCAAAAACCTTCATCAAACCATTAGAAAATTGTTGGAAAAAAACTTTGGGAAGAAACTCTGCCGTAAGCAAAATGATAATCGTAGATATGATTGTTTGAATAAAAACAATTCGAATGCTGATGGCACCCCCCAGTAGCGTCTCCGGAAAAAACAATTGCAAAATACGGTCGCCCATAAATATTCCATAGATGACTAATGATATATTGTTACCCACCAACATGGTGGCAATGAATCGAGAGGGGTTTTTGGTAATGAAGTTTAAAAACTTGGCATTAAAACCGGTCTGCTGCTTTTCTATTTCTAAATAAATCTTGTTGGCCGATACAAAGGCGATTTCCATCCCGGAAAAAAAGGCGGAGAGAATCAGGCAAATAAGAATGACAAAGTCGGAAATAATCATTGAGAGGAATTTCCCCTTTTGTTAAACTTTTTTCTGTAGTGTCTTCTGAAGAGTGCCATAAATACTGAAAGAAGGGCAAATCCGATAAAAATATACGCCTTTTGTCGGTTGCCGCTCCATTGATTGTATGATTCATAGGTAGCCACTACCGCAATTACCCAATATAAGATTTCAGAGATTTTATAACTTTTCATCGACAATTAACGAGTCTTGTTGTTCTTCCACTACCATGGAACCGGTTAGCTTTCCTGTATTAAATTTACTAAATTCTTTATTGGTATCCAATCGTATGGCATCCATATCGTAATTCACATTTTCGAAAGTGAAGGGTTGTTCTGTAAAAAGCCACTCTTTTTCGGAATCCCAATACATCTGATCGGTCTCTAACCGAGAGCCATCATGCGATAAAAGCACCACATTCCCTTGAAGGTCAACTATTTTAGTCTGGTTGTAGAGTATTCCATAATCGGCAACTAGGGTGTTTTCCTCGTTTTTATTGTTGAAAAATATAATTTTCAGGCCTTCGGGAAATTCAGAGTACTTAAAACTCAAGTGGGTGAAATCTAAGTTTATGGGAGACGTTAAAATGGCCTTTACCGCTGCCGAGTCCGTGTAGGTCATATGTATATTGTATGCTATACCCACGGGGTTCTCGTTGAACTGATTGATTTGCTTGAGGGTCGAGCTACCGTCGTCACAAGAAAAAAAGAGGGCCACAGCAAAAGCTGAAAACCCTTTTAAAATTTTAAGTATAGAAAGTTGCATTTACAGTTCCGGAACTTTCACACTGCTTTTAATCCAACAATCGAATTGGATGGTAGCCCCTTGGTTGCCCTCGGTGAAAATTTCGGTTTTGGAGGGCGCTCTACCTTCATAGCTTCTGGCTGTTTTCAAGGCCAGTTTTTTGATTGAGCCATCCACTTCACCGGCTTTGTAAGCCATTTGTGCCGCCAACCAATAAACCGCTCTTTTGTTGAACTGGGTTTCCGCACAATCATTAGCACTTCCGGCATAGAGATTAGATATCATCAAATAGGCACGCCCTAAAGAAGGTTGAAAACTCAGGGCTTTTCTGGCATAACTGCGGGCAGAAGATTTTCTACCGGCATTCTTAAACTTTATGGCAATTTTGTATAAAATTTTAGCCTTTTTATAAGGATCTGTCTGAAGTGAAATAGACTCTTCATAATATTTTAAAGCCTCATCACTGTCTTGGGCTTTGTCCTTTAATATCCCCAGATAGTAAGCAGAATCGGCAGAAGGATCTAAAGTATGTAGGGCCTCTACAAGGGTAACGAAAAAGGGATCATCAGAACATTCCTTACTGTCCATTCGAGAAGCAGCACGCTTTAACCAAATGGCATCAGATTTAAACTCCTGAAAGTTTCTTTTGTACAGGGGAACCAAATTCACACAAGTCGCCTCCTTGGAAATGATGGCGTCTAAATTCGAAAGAAAAGTCCCAATGGCATTACTGTTGATGCCATAAACCCTTTTGCTTCTCACATCACGGCTGTTCAATGGAACACCATCCTCCTGTTTCTTTAGGATAACATCTAGTTTTTTGGCCAGATTGGTGGATTCTAACTCAAATTTTTCGGAAACCTCCTCGTATTTATTGAACAATTGCTCCATCGATACGCTGTGAGTTCCCTCCTTGTAAAGGTCATAAAGCGTTTTGAAATAATTGTAGAGTTCTTTGGGGTTACTAAAACTCTTGGCATCGGTCTGATAGGCCAACTCAAAAGTTTTGTAAACCTGCATTTTGTCTGCGGTTTTGTAATCCAACATGGCTTGAGCCTTACTGCTGATAATATCTCCCTTGACACTAACATTTTTTTTGGTGGGAAAGTTTTCAAGCCACTCATCGTAGAGCTTCATCAAATCGGCTGTTTCAGTTGCAAGAGACTCGGGGGTTGCTTTTTTGATTCTGTCTTTGAGGATGCGCTCCCCATAGGAAAATACCGCAACATTAAGCGAGGGGCACTCTTTCCTGACGCTCATCCAAGGTTCGTAAGCCTCGTCGTAGTTCTTGACTTTTGCATACTCAGCGAAAATGGATAAATTCTGCATACACTCTTCGCTATTTTGTGCTGCAATAGGGTCGATCAACACCACACCCATCCAAAAAATAAATATTTTAAAAAATTTCATCACTTTAAATTTAATTGTACTTTCTCTTTATAAACCATTTGTCATTTAGTGAAAAACCAACCCTAAAGGACCAAAAATTTTCTTTGAACAAATTATTATCATTACCTCTCCTGCTTCCATACTCAAATCCAATATTGGTATTGGAAAAGCCTGCTAAAGGTAAACCAAATCCAAAATTAATGCCAGTTTCCTTTAATCCAAAATTATTTACAACAATCCCCGTCAACTCATGTCGGAAACCCATCCTAAAAACAATCCTTTTCCAGTAGCTGGTAATGGAACTATAATCGGGGATATAAAAGCCTCCCAATGAAAATTGATATGCATTTTGATAGCTAACTTCGGGCAGGCTTGCGAATTCATGACTGAAATCGCTCAACGCATTCAGCGTGTATTGTGCACCGGCAAACCATTTTCGTTCTTCACCGACTCCTAAACCAAAAGACATAATGTTAGGTATTGTAATCTCTGTTTTGTTTAAATCAAAATCGATCAAGTCAATTTCTATATCCGCTCCAAAGTTTGAAGATCTGGTATAGGAACGTGTGTTGAAAAATCTGGAATTGGTCGATGTCAAATTCGCTTGTGGTGCATAGGAAAACATGGTTTGAAGCTCCAAATCATCCTTTATCGGAATTTCTAATTGAGAGGAAAATTTAAAATCTAGACCAGAAACACTGGATTTATTTTCCAAAACAGTCCCCAAAGTAACCTCATCTTGAAACCTTCCGGTTTCGGTAATGATCTTTCCAAAGTTGTAATTAAAAGTAACTCCAAAACTGAAATATTTTAGCGCATTAATCCCAACGGAGAAAAAAACTTTATTGATTCCTCCCTCTCCTTGAAATACATTTAGGGTATCGTCATCATAATTTTCGGATTCCAAATAGGACAGCTTGTATCCCACAGAGGTAAAAGGGATGATCCCAAAACCAAAACCAAAATATTTGGTCGGTAGAGCTACTCCAATATAATCCAGACCTGCAGACGCGATGCTTTTGGTCTCATTGGCACCTGTCATATTGTTGATCTTGTAATTCAAGCCCAAGGAGTAATTAGTCAACTTGAGTTTTGCGTAAGAACTGGGATTGGATAGGTTGGCGTGGATCGAGTCATTATAAACCTCGAGTCCGCCCATAAAACGGTTGACGTGCGTCCCCCTAAAATTTACCTCACCCAATCCAGCATAGGAAAAGGGTGAGTTGGTTCCGGTTTGCGAAAAAATAAAGGAACCCATCAAAAGTGCAAAAAGTTTAAATGTATTCCTAATCATGAATCAATATTCAGTTTTAGCAAGTGGAACATTCCTTCTGCCAGAAAATTTGAATGGGCAAATATCCTATTTTTTAATGTTTTAGGCAACTTATTGGCGTCTCCACCTGTTAAAATAATCGTTAAAGAATCGTATTTGTGGTCATAATATCTTATTCTGGCGTTGATTTCGTCCAGTATTCCAAAATAAATCCCCGCATGAATTGCCTGATCCGTATTTTTTCCCGTTGGATTTTCGGACTTTTTTGCCTTCAGTAGGGGGAGGTTTCCGGAGTAGTGATGCATTGACTTGTATCGCATTTCAAAACCTGGAGATATAGCTCCACCGTGATAGCAGTTGTGGGCATCCAAAAAATCATAGGTAATACAACTGCCCAAATCGATGATCAATACGTTGGTATTGGGGTGACTTTTACAGGCGGCCGCTACCAAAACAATTCGATCTGATCCCAAGCTGTTGGGGCTTTCATAACTATTTTCAAAAGGCAATCGCATCTGAGAATCAACCGATATAATGGGGAATTGAGGCGAGAATTTTTCAAAAAAATTGCCCGCTTGATTGCTTACATCACTATAAATCAGACCCTCAATGTCCGGATAATTTATAATTAGTGATTGCGTCATATCATCAAATTGTTCCAAAGCAACACTTTGTTCCATAACGCACTGATCCTTATTGTACAAGAAAAATTTGGCCAGTGTATTCCCGAGATCGACAATCAGATACAATTCACATTAAATTAGTAGCTAAAAGTAATCAAAGATTTTTAGAGTAAATCCTTTGGGAGGGATGAAAAAGGATTTTATATTTGCACACTTTAAAAAGGGTACCTTAGCTCAGTTGGTAGAGCAAAGGACTGAAAATCCTTGTGTCCCTGGTTCGATTCCTGGAGGTACCACACAAAATTCCCGTAACAGCTTTTTCAATAGGTTTTTACGGGTTTTTTCTTTTTCGGGGTTACTTAAAAAAGGTAGGCTCAGTTCATTACATTACTTCTAAATTATTCTGTTAAACTTTTTTAATAAACATGGTCTAACCTCCCGAATTTCTTATACTCTTTATAAAGTTCATGTTAACCAATTCTCTACGGAATAAGTTTTTTTT
>CESF01136808.1_pt1 | contig 18636 bp, 20 predicted proteins | sample 356331 | NCBI WGS metagenome assembly CESF01 (sample SAMEA2621779, study PRJEB7988) | marine metagenome | biome: marine biome (ENVO:00000447); feature: surface water layer (ENVO:00002042); material: "saline water (ENVO:00002010), including plankton (ENVO:xxxxxxxx)" | depth 5 m
TACCAGTGAAGCCCTGCAAATGGGTATTAACAATGGGCTCGACCCAAAAGTGTTAAGTGACATCATGACCGCAAGCTCTGGCCGTAACTGGACACTTGAACTTTACAACCCATGCCCAGGTGTAATGGAAACGGCACCAGCAAGTAATGATTACAAACCGGGCTTTATGGTTGATTTAATGGCGAAAGATTTAGGCCTTGCTATGGAAGCGGCTCAACAAAGTAATTCATCTACCCCAATGGGGTCAATGGCGAAGAATTTATACACTATGCTTCAGCATCAAGGTGCAGGTAGTGATGATTTTAGCGCTATTTTTAAATTATTCTCGAAGTAGGAGTTTGTTGTGGAAATTAAAAACAACAACATCGTAATTACAGGTGGTGCGCAAGGTTTAGGCTTTGCGATGGCCGAAAAATTTGCATCACTTGGTGCTAACATTGCACTTATCGATATGCAACAAGACGTACTTGATACTGCAGTATCTGCACTTTCTAAACATGGCACAAAAGTGATGGCTTATGCTGCCAATGTGACCGATGAAGACGCTGTTGTAGCAACGTTTAATACTATTAACAAAGACTTTGGCCATATCGGTGTGTTAATTAACAATGCAGGTATCTTACGCGATGGTATGTTTATTAAAGCGAAAGAAGGCAAAGTGGTTGATAAAATGTCGTTGGCTCAGTTTCAATCAGTGATTGATGTGAATCTTACCGGTGTATTTTTAGCAGGCCGTGAAGCCGCGAGCCACATGATTGAGTCAGGCAAAGGTGGCGTTATCGTTAATATGTCTAGCGTTGCACGCGCTGGTAACATTGGCCAAACAAACTATGCTGCATCTAAAGCCGGTGTTGTTGCGATGACAACAGGTTGGGCGAAAGAGTTAGGTCGCTTTAATATTCGAGTTGGTGCAATCGCACCGGGTGTTATCCGCACTGCGATGACAGATGCGATGAAACCAGAAGCAAAACAACGCATGATGGCGGTAACGCCTGTCGGTCGTTTTGGTGAAGCTGAAGAAATAGCCCAAACAGCACAATACATTGTAGAGAATGATTTCTTTACGGGTCGTGTTGTTGAAATTGATGGCGGTATTCGCCTTTAATTTTAAATGGTAACCATTTACCCATTGAAAGTACCAAAACGGTAAGCCTAGCTTGCCGTTTTTTTATCTTTAAAGTATCTTAACTTCATAATTATAAGGAGATTTTTTATGAACACTCATGGCATTACAGTATCAATGAGCAAGGGAATTAAAGCTAACTTCAAACTGGGTGAACATTTAATTGAATACTGGGGGTCGGCTTATTCTGGTAAAGAAGTTCTGAAAGTAGACGGTGAATTAATAGCAGAATCACGTAACTTTAAAACAAAATCTGTTCATGAGTTTAATATTGATGGTAAATCCTGTCAGTTGTGTATAAGCGTTAAACCCTTCTTCAAGTTCTCAGCTGTTATATCATTAGAGTGTGAAGGTGAATTAGTACAACGCTACAGAATCACATACGGTAAAACACGAAAAGTCGCTTGGTATTTCAGGTATCTCGATCCCTTAGCATTTTTTGTTTTGGGATGGATATTCATGGCAGAAGTCATATCACTCAACGAGCTTATTTTACTTGCTGGCGCCATCTTAATTTTTTCAGAATTAGTCTTTAAAAATCATGGCTGGATCATCGAAGAGCAAAAGCCTTGTAATTAACTGTCTAGCAATCAATAATTAAGCGGTTAAATGCCGCTTAACTTTGAGAGATGCAGTGAATCCCAAACAAATCCGCAATTTTTATATCAATGAAGAACAGTCTGTTTACTTGCTGTCTCACCATGATGCTAAAAAGCACCGCCAATGGCTTAACATTTGTATTAAACAACTGACCTTGCTTGGTTACAGTGACGTTGAATTGATTGGTTCTGGAGCGTTTGGATTTGTTTTTGCGGGTGTTGATGATGAAGGCTTACCATGGGTATTTAAGTTTTCACGTATAACCCTTGCACAAAGTGTACGTGATCGCCTAGAAGACGAAGCCTACATGCTTTCGCAAGTTAATAACCCGCTCGTGCCAAAATTTTATGCTTTTGAGCGCATTAAAAAGCAAGGTATTTTAATGATGGAGCGCGCTCTAGGTGAAGACTTAGAAAAAATATCCATCAAACAGGGGCGTTTTAGTGCAGCAAAAGTCATGGCGCTGGCTCTTAGGCTACGCAATGTGCTTGTAGATTTGCGTGAACACAAAAATGGTCTAAGTCCACAGCCAATTGTGCATGGCGATATTAAACCCTCTAATATTGTTTATGATGAACAAACCAATAAATTGTCGTTGGTAGACTGGGGCAGCTCTGTTTATGCACAAATAGACGCTGAAGGGAATCCGGTTGCCAGCAATTTTATGGATCTTATGTCTGCTGATATAAGCACCACGAATGCACGTATGGGTGATGTGTATTTTATTGGTGACGAGCAAATGTCAGGTGGACAATCATCGCCACGATTTGATGAACAAGGTGTTGCCTCAACCCTTTATGCATTAGCCTCAGCTCAATCTTGCCGATTTGGTGCAGCGGTTATTCCGGCTACAAGTTTAAATTTACCTATGGAGCTTGCCCGAGTCATTGATGGTATGCTTTCAAAAAATAAGGCCACTCGCGATGGGGCGGGTGATTATTTTATGCGTAATATGCCTACAATGGCTAAAGCTTACCTACCTGAGCTACCTCGTAAAGTCATTCGCCCTTATATTCCTTATTGGTTTAGTGAGTTTGATGAGCACCCAGATACGGTGGTTTACAGCTCACGTAAGCAATTTTTAAGGCAAGCCGACCATAATCAACAATTACTTGATGTAAATGACGCTCAGCTCGATAGATACTACAAAGAGTTTTTATTTGATACCGGCGACACCGAAAAAGCTTTTCTGGCATCAATAAGCCGTTTAGCTAAATACCCGGTAGTAGGAGGCTTGAGCTTTCATTGGAAAGAAAACTCCCTGTTTGTTGAGTCTTCACTTATTCTGCATGATGAAACACTTGGCACTGCGTTTACCGATGCCATAAACAACACTGTGATGTTGGCGCAGGGAATTGAACAAAAAGGTCTCTTTAAATGTTGCCTGTTTGATGCACGTAAAACCATTCAGCTGGAACGGGATGGCACCGGTGCATTTAAGTTTGAGCATTTACCTGAGCTTGATTATGAAGTAATGGATTTACAAGCCTCAGACGTAACCAGACCGCATTCTTACTTTGAAGATGGTAAAGACCCTGATGAGCAGTTACAGCTCCCGAAAAAGGTCATTAAGTGCGTATTTGAGCTAAACCAAATACACCATACTGGCTGTATCATTTTTGAAGCCTTACCTGATAGGATGAAAATACATCATTACTATCGTTTGCTTGATGCCAGTAAAGAGCCTGAATTTAAACGCTTATTAAGCAAGCTTATGCAATATGCTGTCAATATCACTGATGTCGGTGTGGCAGGCTTTATGAAGCTACCTTACAAGAATACCCGTGAATTTGATTTGTGCACTAAACAGCATGATGAGTTTTATCCGCGAGATCCAAAGCGGGTAAGTTGAACTATAGTATGTACATTCAAATTAAAAACTTATAGATTAGGAATACTAGAAGTCGTAGGTTGAGAGTTTGTGTGAAAGATAATTTAGTAATGGTTTGTTATAAAGGTGAGTCTGGTTCAAGTGATATAAGGACTTTTAATAAAGGTGATATTTTGTATCTTTCACTGAAAGATATACTTGTTATATTAACTAAAGAAAACAGGAAGTTAAATGAGCTTCACATTGCAAAATCATTAGTTAATGTATTAAAAGCACAAGTTAAAATTTTAGATGATGACGAATATATAATGATTCCCAATTCATCAAATGATGATTTAGAGGTATACGTCACCCAACCTGGCTTGTATCGAGTTCTCTCAAGTGACTCAAGTCAAGCAGGGAAAAAATTTCAAAGATGGCTTTTTCATGAAGTCGTACCTGCTCTTACAAAATATGGGGAATACCCCGCTCCTATCGTAAGTAAAGATTCTGATGTGAAAAGGCTTGCTCAGACATTACTTATGGAAATTGAGCAGCGAGAAGAATTAGAACGTAAAACAAAAGAGCAGTTTTTATTGCATGAACAGAGATTGGATGCTTTAGGTTCTAAATTAGAATCTATAAGTTTAAAAAGTTTGGATTCCAACAGTTTTGAAACAGTTAAAGAGTTTTGCAATAAAAACAGTTTATGTTCTTCGAAAGAACAGCTTATCTTAGGTTGGTGTATAAAGATATGTGCTGAATGTGGTGAACCTTTTAAAAAAGTAATATCTAATGGTAAAGAAGAAATTACATTTCCTAATCATGTGCTTATTAATGCGTCAAAAGAAGCAAAAGTAATAGTTTAATTTTTAATATGTAAACTTGGTGCAGATTCTTCCCTTAGATTTATGTTATTACGGTACCTACGGCCAATAGAGGGGGATTTAAACCTGCTGTGGTGATTATGTAAATTCTAACCATGTTATTGGGACAATCATACCAGTTGAAAAAGCTGAACTTTCGCATTTTCACTCTATACCTAATAAAAATCCTGCTTCTAGAGAAGTAAGTCCCCGATAAAAAGAGTAATTACCAGCAAGTTCAACATTTTTGTCTATTAGTTCTTTTTGTTGTGGCAATTATGGGAATTGTTTATACAAGTATGTAATTGTGAAGGTGAGTGTGATCAGGCTTTTATCAGATGGCTTGAAAAGCTAGACGATGACCAAATAATAATTATTGGAATAGAAATTATTAAATGGAAGTATTAGATGTTCTGGCTAATATCCTTTATTATTTTGCTCGCCATTACTGTCGTGCCATTTCCTTTTAAGATATATGGATATCTATCAGGTAAAGATGACAGTCCTAAGATTGTTAAATTTGAAGAAATAACGAATGCGCTCTTTATGTCATTGGGATTGTTCGCATTTTATGGTTTCATCACAGATAAAGTTTATCTAACACCTGAATTTTGGAATGGGTGGTTATGCGTCGCCATCGTATGGTCTTTGCTACCTTTATTTTGGTCACCTAAGCTTGATTATGCTAGTGAAATGCTCGGCCGTATTAATATGCGGTTGCTGGCAGCCGTAAGTTCTATTTTGTACCTCCCTTTGCTTTTTGCAGTCTATTTTTATGCAAACTAATTTTTCACTTCGTAGAACACTTTACCCTAAAGCAAGCTCATATTTAGAAATGAAACCTTAGAATGAAGAATAAAATAACCTGCTAAAGCAGGTTATCTACGGTGCAATCTTTCTTATGCTCTTCAATGATCTCAGTGATTCCCTCTGCAGAGAGTATTTCTATCCAATAACCATCAGGGTCTTTAATAAAGGCTAAGCCTTTCATTGAGCCATCGTCAGGTTTTTTAACAAACTCAACATCGTATTTTGCAAAGCGCTCGCATGCTGCGTACACGTCTGGCACGCTAATACCGATATGACCAAAGCCTTTAGGCTCCTCATTGCCACTGTGGTAGCCCGTAAAGCTCTCGTCGCTTTCTGTGCCCCAATTATGTGTAAGCTCGATAAGTGCAGGGCGGCGAAATACCCACTGTGCTTTTTCTTTATCGCTGCCTTTTGGCATGTCTTGCTCATAACCTAAAAAGTACAGTGTAAACTCCATTTTAGGGAAGTCATATTTACCCAGTAACTTCATGCCTAAAACGTTTTGGTAGAAATCTAAAGATGGCTTTGGATCTTTAATTCGCAACATTGTTTGTTGCATTACGTAATCTTGCGTTGCGTTTGCGATTTGTTCAGGTGACTCGTTGTAGTTAGACATACACATCCTTTTTAACTCAAATTACTGATGATGCAATCAGTCTAACATAATCAGGTTACCCTTAAATTAATAACAAATATTATTGACGTGTTTAGGTAGCACTTCAATTCTTAACTTACTAACTCACTCATATAAAAAAACCGCCCAACAGGCGGCTCATTTCAACTTATAGCATAAAACTTACAGCTTTTGTCGGTCAATTACCCCAAGGGTTACTCGCATTTGAACGCTGCTTACGTGCTCGTGCTTGCTGCTTGGCTTCTTTTTTAGCATGAATGCGTTTGGCGTCGGTAAAACTTAACTCACAAGGATCACCTGGTTTTTGATCAGCAGGGATCACACGATCGCGAGGTGGCAATTCATAGTTTACATCATCAGGGCGTGGTAAGTTTTTAAGACGATACAAATAAAAGTTTTCTACTTTTTCTTGTGCCCATTGGGTTTTACGTAAAAACTTAACCGCAGATTTAACATCAGGATTATTTTTAAAGCAGTTTAGACGCATATAGGCGTGGAGTAATTCCCAGCCATATTGTTCGACAAGCTCTGTTACGACTTGCTCGATACCAACACCTTGCAGTGGGTTGTTGCTGAAAATTTCTTTATTACTCATTAGACTGTCCGGTATTACAAAACTAGGGTAAGTATAATTGCCTTTACCCTAGTTTTATAGCTAACTTGCTAAGAATGTTTGTTTTCGAGCTTATTCTTTGCAATTAACCACAACGCGGCCGCGAATTTCACCTTTTAGTAACGCTTCTGCATTTGCAATCGCTTGTGAAAGAGGAATTTCTTGCGATATGGTATCTAGGTATTGTGTTTCAACAAGCTCGCTTAAACGCTGCCATGCTTCAATGCGGTCTTCTTTAGGACGCATTACACTATCTATACCCATAAGGCTTATACCGCGAAGGATAAACGGCGCGACTGTTGCTGGGAAGTCCATGCCTTGTGCTAAACCACACGCTGTTACAACACCACCATATTTTATTGATGCACAAACATTTGCAAGTGTGTGGCTACCTACTGAATCAATTGCACCAGCGAATTGTTCTTTAGCTAGTGGTTTGCCCGGTGACGAAAATTCATCACGCGATAAAACACGTTTTGCACCTAATTTTTCAAGGTGCTGTGCTTCATTCATGCGGCCTGTTGTAGCAACAACATCAAAGCCAAGCTTGTTTAATAAATAGATAGCAAAACTACCCACGCCACCATTACCACCAGTTACAAGGACTTCGCCACTTTGCGGCGTGATACCTTGTTTTTCTAAAGCAATAATACTTAGCATAGCTGTATAACCAGCTGTTCCTATTTGCATTGCTTGCTTTGGTGTTAAGTTAGCGGGTAGGGGGATCAGCCAATCACTACTCATTGATGCTTTTTCGCTAAGACCGCCTAGGTATTTTTCACCAACCCCAAAGCCATTTAATAATACTTTATCCCCTACTTTAAATTCATCACTGTTAGATTCGCTAACAGTGCCAGCAAGGTCGATGCCTGGGATCATTGGAAATGTTCTTACTACTGGGCCTTTACCAGTGATAGCTAAAGCGTCTTTGTAATTTAAGGTACTGTAGTCAACATCAATATTTACATCGTGCTGGTGGATATTTTCTACGGGAAAGTCTGTGTACTCGGCATGAGAGCCTTGATCATCTTTGTTTATAACTACCGATTTTACTGATGTTGTCATGTTGACTCCTTTTAGACCGATCGTCTTTTAATGGTTAAAATAAAACCGTTTAAAACGGCTTTATAAAATTAAGCGTAAAAATTGTGCTGTATAAAGGGTAAGCGGTTCACTTGATTTATCAAGTTTAGAGCGCATTACTGCACCCTCCCAGCCAATCCAAAAAAATTCAGCAAGCATCTTACAATCTGATGCTTGGGGTATTTGTTTTAGCTTTTTAGCGTCAAGTAAGCACTGTTCAATTAATGCTTGCCAGCTATTGTAAGCCTTTTTGATGCGTTCAATCATGAAATCATCAAGGTAACTGAGTTCTTGGTTTAAATTGCCAATTAAGCACCCACGTGTAAATTCAAATTTTGCCATCCCTTGTTTAGCATCATTTGCAAACAGCACAATTCTCTCAAGAGGTGTTGTAGCTTCGTTTGTTAAATGGCGTTTTAACTTTGCTTGAAAATAATTGTCATAAGCATCGATGAGTGCTAAGCCAAAATCATTTTTACTTTTGAAATAATGATAAAAAGACCCTTTTGGCACTTGAGCCGATTTTAAAATTAAATCTATGCCTGTTGCGCTAAAGCCTTTTTCGGTCAATACAGCTAAGCCCGTATTAATTAATAGGGCACGAGTATCTGCATTTGAACGCGCTATTTTGGGTGGCCTGCCGCGACGGCTTGGCACTTTGCTATGTTTTTCCATGACGACTATATTAGACCGATCGGTTTTTAATATGCAAGAATTAATTTGACTAAATTGTAATCATCATAAATTTGTCATGATTACAATTTAAATGGGAACTTTGCTAAAAAAGTGTTGGTCATAATTTAGGAGGCTAAAAAGAGCTGTATCGTGTTTAGCTGAATTTAAGTGTATTTATAGGTCGTTTTAGATGAAGAGGTACGACCACTTAGTCATTTTAAATGTTAATTCATTTGAGCATCAGCATGTTAGTTATTGTCAAACTATTTAATTGTTTTTTGCCATTTGAATTTAACAGTTTTATTAACTATTCATTAAATGTAGATGTCAATTTCGCTACATATCTATAAATATAAAAGGTGAGGATATTACCTATGAAGAGACAGAAAAGAGATCGTTTAGAAAGAGCTCATTCTCAAGGTTATAAAGCAGGCTTGGCAGGCCGTTCAAAAGAACAATGCCCTTATCAACAAATCGACCCTAAATCTGAATGGTTGGGTGGCTGGCGAGAGGCCATTGAAAACCGTAATATGTTCAAAACTTAATATAGGCACCTTATTCACGCAAAAAAGCCCCATCAAGGGGCTTTTTTGTGCCTGCTATTTTGTATCTTAAATTAAAGATTAAAACGCAGATGTATCTTGGAAAAGACCTACTTTTAGATCTTTTGCTTCATAAATAACGCGGCCATCGACTTCAACAGTACCATCAGCCATACCCATGAATAATTTACGTTTAATTACACGTTTCATGTCTAATCGATAGGTTACTTTTGTAGCAGTTGGTAAGATTTGACCTGTGAACTTAACTTCACCTACACCAAGTGCACGACCAAGACCCGGGCCACCTGACCAACCAAGGAAGAAACCAACTAATTGCCACATTGCATCTAGGCCTAGACAACCTGGCATTACCGGGTCACCTTTAAAGTGACAGTCGAAGAACCAAAGATCAGGGTTGATATCTAGTTCTGCAACGATCTGACCTTTACCGTGCTCACCACCGTCAGCAGTGATAGAGATAATGCGGTCCATCATTAGCATGTTGTCACTTGGTAAACGACAGTTGCCTTCACCGAACATTTCACCTTGACCACAAAGGACCAATTCTTCTTTTGTATAGCTGTTTTTAGGTTCCATAACTCTTATTCATCGCTTAGAAATTGCCCCGTACTTTAGCGTACACTTGTACGCTAAACAACTCGGAGCAGTTAATTTTTTGCTATTTTTCGCTTGTTTTATGACCATTTAATTAAAGTGTCGCTGATAAAGGTAGATAAAACCGCGCATTGTGAAGTAAAAATCATTATAATTGCTGTGATTCTTTAACCAGTCTAAAGGAAATTTATGATCCTTTTTGTAAACTCACTAACAGTGATTGATTTTTCTTACTTGTGTAATAAACGCGGCGCAGTTGGCGAGAGCTGGATTGTGGATTTAACTCTGCACGGTCAATTAAATGATGAGTCGATGGTCCTTGATTTTGGTTTAGTCAAAAAACAGATTAAGGGCATTATTGATAACTGTATCGACCATAAACTTGCTGTGCCTAACAGTCTAAACGGTTCAATTATAAAGCATGCTGATCACAGCGTGTTAGATTGTCACTTTGGTGATAATTACCACTTAGCTATGAGTGCTCCAAATCAAGCATTTTGTTTAATTGATGCTGATATTGTTGATGAAAAATCGGTAACTGAGTTTTTAATTAAAACTATTATGCCTGAGTTACCTAGCAACATTGAAAAGATTGAAATTAATTTATACCCAGAGCACAGCCAAAGCTTTTACTATCACTATAGTCACGGTCTTAAAAAGCACGATGGTAATTGTCAGCGTATTATTCATGGTCATCGCTCACAAATTGGTATTAGCCTTGATGGTATGGCTATGCCTCGCTTACAAAAAGAGTGGGCAGATAAATGGGAAGACATTTATCTAGCAACAGCTGAAGATGAAATCAATAAATCAGACCTTAAGCATGTAACTGCACAAGAGAACGATGTGTGCTTTGCTTATACATCACAGCAAGGCTATTTTGAAATGGCGATTGATAAGTCACGCTGCGACATTTTACCTTGCGATACTACGGTAGAGTGCATTGCAGACTACTTAAGTTCACAAGTTAAAAACCAATACCCTGAATCAGAAGTAAAAATTACAGCTTATGAAGGTGTTGGCAAGGGGTCTATAAGTTATGCGTAAAGGATTACTTATAGCAGCATTTGCAGGATTGTTTTCTTTAACTGCAAGTGCTGTTGAATTAAAAGGACATTTAACTCAAGGCGGTTTAGTGACTGGCCAGATTGAAGGTGCTAAAAGTGTTAGCTTAAATGGTGAGTCTCTTAAGCTTTCAACAAATGGTGAGTTTGTGTTCGGTTTTGGTCGTGATGCTAAGGCAAATCATACCCTTTCTTGGGTTGATAGAGCAGGTGTAAGTCACGAACAAGAAATTGTGATCACAAAACGTGATTACAAAATTGATAAAATCACCGGTGTTGCAAAAAAATATGTTTCGCCCCCTAAAGAAGTGTCTGAACGTATTAGCCGTGAAGCTGTTGCTGTTCGTAAAGCTAGACAAGTTAATTCTGATTTACGTTATTTTTTAGATCCTGTTTATAAGCCTGCAGTTGGGCGAATTTCTGGTGTTTATGGTAGCCAGCGCTACTTTAATGGTGAACCACGTCGACCACACTTTGGATTAGACATTGCCAATAAAACGGGTAGTCCAGTGTATGCCCCAGTCAGCGGCACAGTGGTTTTTGCTGATGCTGACTTATATTACTCTGGTGGTACTTTAATTCTTGACCATGGCCATGGCGTTACCTCTACTTACATCCATTTAAGCAAATTAGATGTAAAAGTAGGGGATGAAATTAAGCGTGGCGATAAAATTGCTGAGATCGGCGCGACTGGTCGAGTAACCGGCCCTCATTTAGACTGGCGTTTTAATTGGAAGAATGAACGCCTTGACCCTGCGCTAATGATGCAAGATACATTAGCTAATAAAAAGTAGAGACTATGACACAACAAATCGATCGTGACGCTATTATTGCAAAGCGTATTGCTGACTCAACAACATCAGTAACAAAAACTGTTTTTCCTGGCCGTACCAACCACCACAATACTTTATTTGGTGGTGACGCGTTGGCGTGGATGGATGAAGTAGCGTTTATTGCTGCTACACGTTTTTGTCGTAAGCCACTTGTAACGATTTCGTCTGACCGTGTAGATTTTAAAGAAGCCATTCCGGCTGGTACATTCGCAGAGCTTATATCTAAAGTTGTACATGTAGGTAATACCAGCCTTAAAGTAGACGTTGAAATCTTTTTAGAAAGAATGCACAAAGATGACAAGCACTTAGCTATTTCAGGTAGCTTTACGTTTGTTGCTGTTGATGATAACCACAGACCAACTCCGGTAGTTTGCGATAAAATGATTAACGGTTTCGAATAAGACTTACTGCAAGTTTAAAGTGAATTAAGTACCTTCGGGTGCTTAATTTTTTACCGTTAAAGAACACATCATGCTAGTTATGTTATATGAATCTATCAGCAAGGAACAAAATATGCAGCTATAAGTAATCAAAGGGGGGAGTGCGATGCGTTTAATATTACTGGTTATTTATATATTAATTATATTGTTGGCTTTTAATCAACTCGAAGGTTACCTGTTTGATTTAGCAGGCGCTTTGCGGGGCGTGCTGATTATATGTAGCTTATTACCTGCAATACTTTTATTGTTATGGAGTAAAAAGCTTTCTTTTTGTTTAGTTTTTTTAAGTATTGGCTTAGTTCTATTTCACTTTAAACCTTACTCATCATCTGAAGCTGTTAAAAATTCCGATATCAAAATCGCACAAGTAAATTTGCAATATAGCAATCCTAACTTAGCACAGATCATCGACAGTCAATTTTTAGGTACGCAAAATGATATCTTGGTACTGTTTGAGTTTAATGATACGCAGCGACATGTGCTTGATGAACTCAACACGCAATATCATTTGTTTGGTTATGCTGAAGTTGAAGGGGCACCATTTGGCATTCTTGTTATCTCCAAGCTACCTATTGTGCAAAGGCAAATTAAACGCTTTGATAATCCTAAACTTGGCTATGTAAAACTTAGTTTCTTGTACAATAACATTATGTTAAATAGTGTTTTTTTTCATCCTCCATCACCTAGAACTCATACTTTATGGAGTCAGAGAAATAGGGTATTAAGTGAAGTTAGTAATGAAATTAAAAACTTGAAAGGGAGTTGGTTAGTTGCCGGTGATTTTAATACAGTACCTTGGTCACGGTACTTTATAAAGACTAAAAGCAGTTGCTTTAATCGCGCAGGTTTTTATACAAGTTGGTCTTTCAATAATCAGCTAAGTGATTTAAAAGTTTTGGGTTTACCAATAGATCATTGTTTAGTGAGTGAAGATGTTTCTTTATCTAATGTTGGTGTTAACTCAGTAAACGGCAGCGACCACAAACTGCTGCACTATGAACTCACATTTTCTACGCATTGATTAAATTTAAGGTGACTATTTTCAATTAATATATCAACTAGCATAGTTAGCTCAAAGTTATCCCAAGGTTTTGCGGTAATCATATTAGCTATATTATTGTTAAGTGCACTTTTAGAAGCTTCTAGCTCTGCATAGCCAGTAATCAAAAGGCGAGAGCAGTTCGGCTGTAGCAATTTAAAATCCTCTAAAACAGCGAAACCACTGATTGCTGGCATCAACAGGTCGCAAATGACCAAACTAATTGGGTTCTGTTTCGCATACTCAATTGCCGATAGAGGGTCGCTGAAACAAATTACATGGTTATTAGTACCTAATAATCGTTTTAGCGAACGTAAAATTGCTTCATCATCATCGATGATTACAATGTTTTTTCTCATGAATGTGCTCCAAATAAGTGCTTCAAGTCATAGAGCATATGTTTAAAATTTCGTTTATGAGGGAATAGCCAAAAGGCTTTGTTCGAATACATAAGTGCTTTTGAATACTGACCAAGTTCACGGTAGAACTCGCCATAACATTCACTTAAACGTGCTTTGATTTTTTTAAGTTCATTGTTAGATACAACAGATTGGTTACGATTAATAATTTCAACCATAGCCGCTAGTCTATTTTCTCTATTTGATGTTATAGAGTTAGCACGCATTAGATAGTGCATTGCACATAGCGCTGAATAACCAACATAACCTTTTTTAGCTATTTTTAACCAGCAATCTAAATCGGTAGCGCTACTTAACTTATTGTCAAAACCACCCACATCAACAATGGTTGAGCGTTTAACCATGACTGACGAAGTGCCAACGATATTGGTGGTGATCATTTGGCTTATTGGATTATCAAGAAACTGGAAGTCTGTGTTTTCTTTATTACATTTAAACTCAGGCCAGTAATCAAAACAGCCGATTATATCTTCGTTGTTTTCATTAAAATGCATGTAGTCAGTAAAACTCAACACACAATCTGGGTGTTTTTGATGAAATGCTAACTGAGCTGCAAGCTTATTGGCTGACCAATAATCATCGGCATCTAAAAAAGCTAAGTACTCTGACTTTGCTTGCGTAATTGCCAGGTTACGAGCAGCGACAACGCCTTTTCTTTGTTGGCTAAAGATGCGTACCTCACTCTTGTCAACAGCAAGTTGCTCAAGGTATTCTTTGCTGCCATCTGTAGAGCCATCATCAACAATAATGATTTCAAAATTTACATTTTTTTGCTGGTAAATGCTGTTAATACACGTATCTAGATACTGCAAACAGTTGTAGTTAGGAATGATAATACTGACTTGGCTGTTCATAATATGCTCCAAAAGCATTAATTTACGTATTGAAGGATACGCAATTTAAAAGCCAGCTTTAAATCTGTATTTTCTGTTAAATTACTCAGCCTTTTCTCTTTGTGCGTTGCATTTTGCAAATCTTCGGTAATTTTTTATCTCAATTCGGGAATATTTCGGTTTTTTTGCTGGGTATGGAACTTGCCATAGCTCTTATAACAGTTTTTATAGGAGCGTTTTATGAAGCATATTGCTATTTTGGTCCCAAGCTTTCCAATTGCATCAGAAACATTTGTTGTAACGGAAATTAAAGCTCTTCTAAATGCAGGGCATAAGGTGACAGTTCTTACATTTGAGAAAACCTCTGTGTTGATTAACTTAACCAGTGCCATTGAAGTTAAAAAAATCACTAAGCCTGCGTTTAAATCAATCTTACCTTCTATGTTTAACATTTATAAGTTAGCGAGGGCAACGTATACAGCAATTCAATTTAAATCAATTTCAACACAATCATTGCTTGCTTATGGTTATCAAATTGCACGCTATATAAAAGCTGCAAAGATAGATCATTTACATTGCCATTTTATGCATGGGCCACTTGCATACGGCATCGTTGCGGCAAAACTTGCAGACATTACCGTGTCTTCTATTGGCCACGGCCATGATGTTTATGTAAACAACGCAGACTTAAAACCCAAATTAGCACTTTGTGATTTTTCGATAGCGGTTTGTGAAGAAATGGCTATGCAATTTAAGCGCTTTTCAAAGAGCAATGTTAAATTGTTGCATTGCGGTATCGATACTAGACAATTTAAATTTGTACCATCGTCTCTTAATGAGTCTGTGCGTTTGATTTTCATCGGCCGTCTTGTCGAGAAGAAAGGTCTGCAATTTCTACTACCTGCACTTAAGCATATTCCAAAAGAGTTTGGGATAACCCTAGATATAGTAGGGGACGGGCCAATGCTGAATGATTTAATGTATATTGCTGAAGAGCTTGGTATTCGTAAATCTATACGCTTTCTAGGTGAAAAACCTCATGATTGGGTTAGCTCAAACCTAATTTATTATTCTGCGCTTATCGCTCCTTTTTGCGTCGCAGAAAATGGCGACCGAGATACAGGCCCGTTAGTTTTAAAAGAAGCCATGGCTTGTGGCCTTCCTGTACTGACTACCACTTTAATGGGAGCAAACGAAATTGTAACCCCAAGTGTTGGTATGAAATGTATGCCAGGTAGTATCTCTGGGCTCAGCAAAATGCTTTATAAATTTCACCAGCTGTCACCTCATAAACGTTATTTACTTGGTCAAAATGCCAAGCAACACGTTAACGAGCATTACAACGCTGTGAAACAAGCAGAGCAGCTTTCCAAATGGGTTGAATCTTTATAGGGAGGTTTTATGAGTAACTTAAAACAAATCGGTTACTTTGCTTTAGCTATTTTTGCAGTAAAAGGGTTTGGCTTTTTGCTTTTACCAATTACAACTCGCTTTTTAGAAAAGAGCGAGTTTGGTGAGCTGAACTTTTTGGTGACCATGTCGGCGCTATGCTCTTTAGTGGTTTCTCTTGGTTTACCTGAGCTACTACTAAAACAACAGTACCCATCTTTTCGTGAGAAAATGGCGTTATTTAGAGACTCTCTGGTATTAACAATCTGCTTTAGTGCGCTTTTTTTAGGCTGTAGCTTTATATTTAGCGAGCAAATTATTGCAACCTTACCTGCGCAAATAAAGGTGATTGATTTTAGGTTACTTATTATAAATTTAGTTTTTGCCTCGGTACTTGCAATCCCGTACACCTACTACCGTTTATTCGGATACGCGCAAAAGTATTGTTTTTTTAGTATTGCGCATGCTGTCATACAAACTTGCTTAACAATTACTTTGTTAGTACTTGGTTTTAATGTAACTGGTGTAATGGTTTCTGGTGTTGTCTGCACATTCATTATTATGTGCTTAACCTTGAGTGATATGCGAAGTGCACTTAAAGTGAGCTATTCTCGCTTTAGCTGGAGAATAAAAAAATCACAGACTGTATTCTTAACTTCAATTATCGCATCAGGTTTGTTTGTTTATGCCGGTAATGGTGCCGAGAACTGGTTCATTGTTGCACAGTTCAACGAGAGTGTTTTAGCAAGTTATTACGTCGCAGCACAATTCGCCATTATAACTTCATTTACATTTGAGCCAATCCGACTTTGGTGGTTTGCTAAGCGCTTCAGCTTAATTAAGCAAGATAAAACGCAATATCAAAATTATGCAATAACCTCATTAAATGCAGGCTTAGCTATGTGTGTTTTGATGAGTTTACTGGCACCAATCGCTCTAAACTCTGTACTTCCTGCTGAATACCATGGCAAAGATAGCTGGCTGATTTTATTAATTATTGTTGTAGCTATTCGTCATCACAGCGATATTTTTAATATAGGTTGCTACATGCACAAGAATGGTGTGTTTGTATCCTTAATTAACTTTATCACAGCGCTTTTAGGCCTAAGTCTACTGTATTTTTTAGTGCCCAACTTTGGAGTTGAAGGCGCAATTTTGGCGTTAATTATTATGCAAAGCTTTAAATTAGTTTGCCTTTACTCAGTTAGTCAATATTTCGAACCTCTAAATCTAAATTTTGCTGCATTAATTCCAAGCTGGTTAGCATTGGCCTCTATAACGTTTATCACATTACAGTTTAACGAGCTTAGTTATGCTAAATGGGTGGTGTGTTTAATTTATTTAGTTGGCCTAGCATTCCAATATAAATCTTTGATTAAGCATGTAATTACAAGCTTAATGAAGGAGCATCACTATGCTCAATTACTATAAACAAAATCAGTTATTCATTAATGGCATTTTAGTAACCTTACTTGTGGTTGTTACCTATGCCATTTTGGGCCCGATAGCAGTTTTTGCATTGCTGCTATTACCTTTTGCCGCTTTCACTGCAGTAAAGGTAAGTGTGGCTTTTATAATTTTGTTTATTTTATTTAGCTACTTTAGATTACACGAAGCTTTTCCTTTTTTAATGCCTTTTAAAATTCCTAAGTTACTCGCGCTTGCGTCACTATTGGGAATAGCTTGGCACCTGTTTATCTCACAAAAATTAAAGCCACATTGGCATACTAACCATCTGATATTTTTTGTTTGGTTTATTTGGCTTACTGTTTGCGTTTTTAGTGCCTCAAATCGCGGTTTAGCGATGGAGTACTGGTCAGGTGTACTGACAAAAGTACTCATTATGGTCTTTGCAATCTCGTGGTGGATGAGCACATTAAAGCATTTTAATGTGGTTAGAATTGGCATCATGATCTCAGGTGCAGCCATTGCTTTAGTTGCCCTGAGTAACAAAATGAATGGCATTGGCCTAGTAGAAGGTACTCGCGTCACTATTTCGCGAGAACTTCGCTCGCAGCTTGGTGATCCTAACGATTTATCACTTGTAATGATGTTTCCCGTGTCTTTTTTAGCTGCTGAAGTATTTGATTCAAGTGCCCATAAATTTAGACGCATCATTGCATTTATTTGCTTAGTTATCGCAATCAGCGGTGTTATTGCAACACAAAGCCGAGGAGGCTTACTTGGCATTGCTGCTGTACTTAGTTTCTTTATTTACCAGAAAGTTAAAAATCCTGTAGTGGTCGGCTGCATTGGTGCCGTGGGCATGTTAGCCATGGTTGCTTTTGCAGGTATTGCAGATAGACAAAGTGGCGGCTCCCATGAAGGTGGTGTTGATGAATCAGCTATGGGCCGTATTTACGCATGGCAAGCTGCAATCAATATGGCAATACATAATCCATTAACTGGGGTTGGGGTTAATAACTTTGTCGTTAATTACTATTTCTACAGTCCACATTGGGATGGCAAGAATCATGCAGTACACAGTACGTGGTTTCAGGTATTAGGTGAAACAGGCATCGTCGGAATATGCATTTTTGTATTAGTGATTGCCTGTATTTATCGCACCTTGAACCGTGTGTTCTTAATGAATAAACAGATTAATGACAAACAAATAGATGTAAATGCGAAAGCGCTAAAGGGCGGCCTAATTGGCTTTATGGTGTCAGGCACCTTTTTAACTCAGGCATTTACATGGCCTATTTATATCATTCTTGCTTTAACTATTGCATTAGAAAAGCTTGTAATTGATAGACAAAGGGAGAGCTCACATGAGTGAAAATATTAAACAATGGCTTAAATCAAGTGACAGCCCATTTGCAAAATCACTTTTTCAATTTGCGAAATCGATTCGCAATCCGCAAATGTGGGTTATCCCAGGTGTTCATTCATTTATATATAAACTGCATTTATTGGTTAAAACTGTAGTGAGTGAGCTTGGGCGCATTTTTTATTACACACCACTATTTAAAAGCCAAATTAAGGGCTCAAAAGCAAGTTTATACCTGTATTCTGGTATGCCGCAAATTTTAGGAAAACTTGAAATTAGCTGTAATGACAACACACGAATTAGTGGCATCAGTACTTTTTGTGGGCGTAGTCATGGTAGTTACACACCCAAACTTATAATTGGCAGTAATGTTGATATTGGTTGGCAAAATGCGTTTTCTGTTGGCCGAAAAATCGTTTTAGAAGATGATGTTCGCCTTGCAGGTCGGGTATTTTTAGCTGGTTTTCCTGGTCACCCT
>CESF01031306.1_pt1 | contig 18631 bp, 16 predicted proteins | sample 356331 | NCBI WGS metagenome assembly CESF01 (sample SAMEA2621779, study PRJEB7988) | marine metagenome | biome: marine biome (ENVO:00000447); feature: surface water layer (ENVO:00002042); material: "saline water (ENVO:00002010), including plankton (ENVO:xxxxxxxx)" | depth 5 m
CCACGGATTTGCAATCCGCTGCATAGCCACTCTGCCAAGGCGCCTTCTTACATCAACACTTTAGGGAGTTAAATAAGCTACCCCTGTGTTCGGGTGCTTACTTTACGGATTGAGGGAAGATAGTCAAACAAAAAAGTGAATTTAAATTCCGTTTGCTGACATTTAAATCAAATTGCTGCATGTTCGATCTCTTGAGTCAAAAAACACACAGCAAAAGGGATTTAATTGGAGTGGTCGAACGCTACCACTTTTTCATAAAACGGCCAACAAGGCTTGGGTGGTAAGCCCAACAATGGTCAAACATGGTCATAAGTTGTGGGTTGCCGTACTTAGATAGGCTTACCGCGTGGAAACGGTTTTTGTGCTCTTTCAATTTTTCGACTTGAGCAATCATTTCGTCAGATTGTTTTGGTGCAATAAAATCAGAAAGCACAATCAAATCTGCGTTCTTGTATTTATCTCCGGTCATCAAATCAATTGACTTCATCAAAACAGGTTCTAGATCAGTACCACCGTGGAATGAGTAGCTTAAGAAGTCACTCGCTTCACGTAAACCATCTTGTTTTGTTAACTCATAGGTAATCTGCTCAGAAGAAAACAGAATCACGTAACAGTCTCGCTCTTCCGCGAGAGCGATTTGCATCAGGGCATAAGCCATTGCTTTGGCAGATTGCTCTGGAAATCCACTCATTGAACCTGAAGCATCCACACAAACGATGAACGGTCCTTTTTCAATATCGATATTCTTACTATCTGGCTTTTGCGCTTTCACTTTGCGTAAAGTACGAGATTTACCTTGAGATCGATAACTCAGTAAGCGCTTGTCCGCCAGATGTTTATAAAAGATAACTTCGAGCTCAGGATAAGCTAAGAACATAGTTTCGTTTGGTAGCATCTTGTTCAAGTCATCACTCTCGTGAATCCCGACAATATCATCTACCGCTTCATCGCTTTTCTCTTCAACCATCTGTAGCTCTTCTACAGGGGCTTTGTGTAGCGAAGGATCGTCTTCCTCACCCGCCATACGGCCGAGTTTTTCAGCTATTTCTTGCAGGCCTTTATGTTTATTTAAGAACTCTGCATGACGCTTCATTACGGTTAGGTCAGTTTTACTCAACTTAGCTGAAGCCATATCCCACAAGCGCCCTACGCTGCCTTCATCACCTGACTCAGTCACTTTGTCCATGTTCTTCATGGTTTCCATGCGCTGATAAAGATCCGCTAAGACTTTTTCTTTGCTTGTTTCAAGTTCGGTTACTTGAGCTTGCTTAATGGCTTCAGATAACGACTGATACCATTGATCACAAAAGTAATGTGGAAACATAGCGTTATAAACGCCTTTGTTGTTTTCCATTAAACGTCGTGCTTGTAGATAGAACGCAGAGTGCCACTCCAACTTTTTGATGACTCCGTCTATGTCATCAAAAAACTGGCCTTCATTCCAATAAATCACTTCTTGATAAAGTGCTATTTCCTCTTGGAAGCGGTCGGTCTCACACACTTTGGTCACGCGTTTTTTCACTTTTCCGCGCCATTTAACTAAATGGTTTTTTACCGATGTTTTGACGCCTTTGTTCTCAGCAGCCATCATAACTTGAGAACGAGCGATGAGATCATTCATCGCCGTATCAATGATGCCCGAATCAGCAACCATCAAAGCAAGGTTTAAGCCATCTGCTCCTAACATACTTGTCTCCCCTTACTCGAAGTACTGACTCATGAACTTGATGCGTTGAGCGATCTTACTGCTCTTCACTTTTGTCGTTTCAAGGTCTTGAGTTACTGCTTGTAAGCTTGATTCCATCGCTTTTGGTAGCTCTGGATCAATGTAGTTATGAGGTAATGCGTCGTGGAACTCGGTGCGGACTCTCTTTAACTTGAACTCAGCTTCAGTCAACTGTTCTAGTGCTCTCTCAGCGCCACTTAACCATTTGTTATACAATTCTTGATCTAACCCATCAGTCGTTACAACGCTAACCAACACAGAGCGGTTCGCAATATCTTTGATAACGAGCTGATTAGAGGCATCAAGATCCAACTTTAGACGACATAGATTTTTGTTTTCGTTGACGTAGCCGTAAATATCACCGTGCCCTTCTTTAAGAACACGGTCAAAATCATCTTTCGCCACGTATACCCAGCGGCTGTCACCTTTCTCTGATTCAGATACCGACATGTTGCTTTGCAGTAAGACCAGTTTCACTAAATTGTAAGCACTACCTACGCTGTACATCTTCGCGTTCTTAATATCATGTTGATACACGTCTTTACGTAACAAGCCACTGGTTGATTCCATCGATAACGAAACCGACAACGTCGATTCAACATCATCTTGAATTTCTTCTAGCTCTTCACGAGACATTTCGATTTGAGCTTTCGACTCTTGTTGGTCAAATGCTCGGTTAAGTGCGAAATCTTTTACAACACTACGAACCACATCACGCGACTCTGGGCTATGCCATAAGCAATCTTGCAGGAGCATGATATCTAATGGATTCACGCTATCTCTGCCACTGAAGAACGCACTCGCTTTCAACAGTTTGACGGCTTTCTTCCAGCGTCTGTCTGACACATACAGATCTGATTCTGAAGAGGAGCCTTGTTTCTTAACTGTCTCCTCAAGCATGGTTTTTAGTTCAAACAGCTTGTTGAAGGAATTATCTGTCAATTCCAACTTATCGAGTTCTTTCTGCCATTGGTGGTATTCAATGTCGGTAATCGCTAAACCTTTTGGAATCACGGCTTCTTGAGATGTACCAGTCGTCAGCATTGATTTGAAATTTTGCTTGTTTTGAATACGGTTTACAAACACACGGACTAGCATCCGGTCATACAGCGCTTCTAAGCCACTATCTTCATCTGGAAGTTCGTTGGATGCCGAGACTAATAAACGCATCGGCACACGTTCAATGTCACTGCCGTTTTTGAATGTTTTCTCATTAACTACTGTAAGTAACGTATTTAGGATGGCAGGACCAGCTTTCCAGATCTCATCAAGAAATACGACTTGCGCGGTTGGCAAGTAACCCTCAGTCAGTCTTACGTAACGTCCGTTGTCTTTTAATTCTTGGATACTTAGCGGGCCAAACACTTCCTCTGGAGTAGAGAAACGCGTCATCAGATATTCGAAGTAGCTGCTGTTGTCAAAAGCCTGTATGAGACGCTTAGCGATAAGGCTTTTTGCGATACCCGGAGGACCGAGTAAAAACACACTTTCACCCGCTAAAGCAGCCAGTAAACAAAGCTTAATCGTGTCTTCTCTTTCATAGACACCGTCAGACAGAGCTTGCGCTAATTTATTGATTCTTTCAGAGAGTAGCGCCTTGTCAGCATGTGAAGAAATAGAAGGGTTCATGCGTTACTCCGAAAATCTTTGAACAATTGAGAGTGTAGATATGTTTTTATACATTTGTTAGCACTTTGTTACAAGTGTATTTTATTATTGAGTTGCATTTATATCAGATGGTTACGGTCGTAATTTTGGCGCAATCATAGATTCCAAATATGAGAGTAACCTCACGAACGGTGTGAAACTAAATCGGTAACTGAGCCTAAATTTTCTTTTATTTTCGACACCATAGACGTTAAGGTGGTGCACGTCTTCAGTAACGCGATAAATTGACAAGGAATGTGGCAAGACTGCATGAGTAAAGTTATCCATCAATGGAAAAGTATTTCTCTAGTAGAAGAGAACGTGACGCTCCCTACGAACGTCGTGGTAAAGCATACAACAATACACCACCCTGGCGCGGCTGTTATTCTACCTATTACGTCGTCTGGAAAGATTATCCTCATTAACCAGTTTCGTCCTTCACTCAAAAAATGGCTATTAGAACTACCAGCTGGAACGATGGAAGTTAATGAGACACCACTTGAATGTGCACAACGAGAGCTCGAAGAAGAAACAGGCTACAGTGCCAAATCATTCCAAAGCTTAGGGCAAGTTACCCCACTTGCAGGGTTCTGTGATGAGATACAACACCTATTCGTCGCAAAAGACCTCAATCATACGACTCGCTTTGAGTGTGATGAAGATGAAGTAATAGAGGTCATCGAACTTAGCTTAAAAGAACTGCACGATAAAATTCGCTGCGATCAAATTACCGATACCAAAACCATCGCTTGTTTGAGCAAAGCACAACTATGTGGCTATTTATAAAACTCTAGGAGAGAAACATGGACTTTCGTTCTGATACCGTAACCAAACCTTCACAAGCTATGCGTGATGCAATGGCAAACGCAGATGTAGGTGACGATGTCTACGGAGATGACCCTACCGTAAATGAACTAGAGCAATGGGCCGCAACTGAAACAGGCTTTGAAGCTGCAATGTTCACTTCTTCGGGTACTCAAGCCAACCTTCTCGGTTTAATGGCGCACTGTGAGCGTGGTGACGAGTATCTGTGTGGCCAACAAGCTCACAACTACAAATACGAAGCTGGCGGCGCTGCAGTATTAGGCTCTATTCAACCTCAACCAATAGAGAACAACCCGGACGGCACATTAGATTTTAAAAAGCTTGCTTCTGCGATTAAGCCAGACGACAGTCATTTTGCGCGCACTAAACTTCTGAGCCTAGAAAATACGATCAATGGTAAAGTGCTGCCAATGTCATATTTAGCTAACGCTCGTGAGTTCGTAAACCAATATGGTTTACAAATGCACTTGGATGGCGCTCGTGTATACAACGCGGCAGCCGCTTTAAATGTCCACGTGAAAGAAATCGCACAGCACTTCGACTCGATGACGATTTGTTTATCAAAAGGTTTAGGCGCTCCGATCGGCTCACTGCTATTGGGCAACAAAGAGTACATCGCTAAAGCACGTCGTCTGCGTAAGATGGTTGGTGGGGGTATGCGTCAAGCCGGTATTCTTGCCGCTGCAGGCAAAATGGCACTAACAGAAAATGTTGCTCAACTAAAAGTCGATCACGAGAACGCAAAAAATCTAGCGATTGGTCTAAGCAAGCTAGAAGGCTTCTCTGTCAATCCTGACTTCATTCAAACCAACATCGTGTTTGCTAAATTAGATGAGTCTGTTGATATTAACCGCATCGCAAGTGAGCTGAGTGAACAAGGCATTACAATGTCGCCAGGCAACCCTGTTCGCTTTGTCACCCATAGAGATATTAGCGCAGAAGATATCGTGACTTTCTTACAAAAATTGGAAAATGTACTTTAACTTTAGGTTAATTTGTCATCGATAAACTATTAATGATGAAGCTTCTCTTCAAAGGGGAGCCTTTTTTCGTCTTAAAAAGAGTCATCAACCGTTCCTATAAGGAAAATAACACCTTTACACCAGCCTCAATGTCTTAAAAAACACCACATTAACGCCAACAAAACTAAATCTCGTTTTGTCCTATATAAATATCTTCAATAAATCATCCAAACATAGCAGGGTGACCTTTCCTCCCAAATTCAAGCGATATCCCGTGCGTTAAATAGAGTTAGGCTGGTGATGAAAAAAACCAAAATATGCACTCAGAACAACTTCGCTATATTTAATTGTCATTCGTACGGTAATTAGTGGTTAACATATTGCATTTATAAGATGTATTTTAAGGTGTTAATTTAAATAGAAAATAATTTTCAATTTCTAATAATTCATCATCCTTCATTGCTATTTCACTTCGCTCCATTGGATTTATCTACAAACATTTTAGACGTTGTATTTATTTTTTAGGACCATCACGTTAATAGAGTTATTTAGGTAAAGTCACCATAATCTAAGACTTTAAACAAACGCGTAGACCATAGTTTAAATTTTATCAATTCAATAAAAATTCTCAATCAAACTGGTACTTAGGTAAATTCTATGTATCTAATTGAATATGAAATTGTTATCTAAATTTTTGTATCACTCTTCCAACTCAAAATCATACGAAATCTCATACTTCTGAATAATAATCAACTTTTTTTACTACTTCGCCATTTTTTGTAGCTCTTATAGTTTTGTTAACCAAGCAACACGTTACATTCGATTAGGGAGAGGTGAGCTTATGTACAAAGTATGTTGGTTTCTTCATAGCCTCACTCTCTCCACGTTAATTTTGGGGTTGTCACTTTCATTTAATGTCAGCGCCAATACTTTAACGTTAGGAATTAACGGCAAGATCAAAGATCGATGCGAAATAAATTTTTTCTCTGGCAACGTTATGAAATTTACCGAACATCTCGATGTTCAATCGTTACCTTTTAATGTGTATTGTAACCGCCCATTGGGTATAACGATTAACTCCAAATACGGTGGCCTAAAATATCAACAACAAGGCGTTGATATTATTGAAACTTATAATTTGTCATTACAAATAGATGAGCTTCGTCTTAACGAAAGTCGACACAGCAGTCAACTCTTATCACCTGTAATGATAGACAGTTCTGGTGTAATTCCTTTCTCTCAACAAGGGAGCCTTAGGGTTGCACTTGAAAATAGCTTGCACTTCGCAGGTTATTATAAAGACGTGATTGAAATCGAAGTTTATCCCTCGATTCATAGCGTGACAAAGTAAGACCTCTGCAATGTATCTGCAGAATAACAAATGCTCAGCAGTATTTGAGCCAATCATTTAAGATAAAGGAATTTCTAATGAAAAAGCTAACAATCTACGCAGCAACAGCCACTGCTATTTTTGGTGCTCAAGTTCAAGCCGCTCCTGGTGACGTCCAGTTAGTTGGTTTTGTTTCACCTGTATGTGAAGTTACCGGCCTTTCAACACAACTCATGGACTTTGGTAACGTGTCTCAAATTCAAAACATTTCTGTTGGCGGTCTGAACATGAAGTGTAATGACGTCGATGGTGCAACTGTGACACTAACAAGTGCTGAAGGTGGTCTAGAGTCAGACGATAGCGAAGACTACGCTCTTACCTACGATGCAACATTTAGCCCTTCGGGCCTAGCTCCTTTCACACTTAATGCTCCTGGGGGCCCAGGTCAAAATGATGTTTCAGTGAGTAACTCTTATGGTGGTTCTGGTGCATTAGCTACTGGTGTTGCCGCGACCATTGATATTGTTACGACAGAAACCTCGCCATGGGCAGGTGGCTACTCAGATACATTAACCGTAAATATTACCTCAAATTAGAGGTCAGTAAGTCGGAGGCCACTAGTTGGCCTCCGACTTAATCTGAATCTTAAACCTTACCGACATAAGTTTAGTTTGGAGCTCCTCGATATGTATAAATGGATCATGCAGAAATGGATTGTTCTTCTTTTATTGTCATTTACGTGTTTATCTGCCCATGCGTTCAAGGTAGAGCCGATGTCTATGGAAATGACACCGCTTGGTAAAAGGGCTCAAATGACAATGAGAGTGGATAATTCATCTACCGAACCACTAACAGTGGAATTGTCTCCAGTATTTATGACGATGAACGAATACGGGAAAGAAACTACGACGCCTGCAGATGACGAGCTATTAGTAATTCCGGTGACCGCGATTATTGAGCCTGGACGATCGCAATCAATTATGGTGCGATATTTAGGTGATCCTTCCATCACAGAATCAAAAGCGTATCGTATCGCTGTTAAACAGGTGAAGGTAGAGAGAGCGAGTAGCAACCAAGGACAAGTAAGTCTCTTGCTTCAGTTTAATACGCTGATCAACGTACGACCACAAAACACGACTTCTCAGTTAGAGATAAAAAGTATCGAGCAAAATGACAAGAACAACAAATGGGTTCTAGAAGTGCTTAACAGTGGTAATAGTTATGGTCGATTAACGAATACAACATGGAAAGTATCAGACGGTACACACTCAACGTATTTGAAAGGCGTAGAAATCGCCAAGCGCATTCCAGGAACTTTAGTGCTTCCGTATTCCACGCGTTTTTTTGAAATGATGCCACTTAAAAATTATGACTTTAAGACCCTATCGATTGAAATAGAACAGGATCAGTAGTGATGAGACGTTGTATTTTCGGAGGGCTCGTTTATTGCTTTTTATGTGCACAGACGTTTGGCATAACACTATTTCCAACCGTCATTGAGCTCAACACTGATCATAGAGCAACATCACAGCTGGTTGTGACTAATAATTCGACACAGACTCTCCCTCTTGAAGCCAACGTTCGCCGTTTGAATTTTTTATCCGATGGCACATTTGAAACATCGGAACTGTCGAATGAAGAAATGTTTGTGTTTCCTCCGGCTGCAATGCTAGCACCTGGGGAGCGTCAAGTATTCCGTATACAATGGTTGGGCAATAGATTACTCAAAACGTCTCAGAGTTACTTCATTCGCTTTAGTACCGCGAATATTAGCCAGAACAACGCCAAATTTGATATGCCGACAGGTTTAGCTACGGGTATCAACTTACAAGTTCATTACAATGCGCTATTGCATATTCACTCTTCTTCGCTTGAGCCAGACGTGAAATTGCACATAGGTGAAAAAGGGCAACTCACATTGACCAATACAGGGACGCGGTTTACCTACACATCGTTACTTAATTTTACAGGGCTTGAATCTCAAAACCAAAAAGTACACGAAGCTTTAGGTGAACAATTTGTCCCACCGCGCTCAACTATAACTTTGCCTTCTTCTTTAAATCACTTACCAGTGGGCACTTACCATGGGTATGAAAACTAGAACCTATCACAAGACATGGCATTTTTTGTATATCTTGGTATTGATACTTTTTTATTTTGCCGCCTTCATTCCTAACGTTTGGAGTCAAAAAATGGTATTGAATCCGACAGGGCGAGACATTCAACTCACCTCGTTACTAAGAATAAGTGACACTATATTGGGTGAAGCGGATATTATCATTACCGCTAACAATGAGATATTGCTGCCTAAAGAAAGCACTCTCACTCTCCTTTCTTCAGTGGTGACTCAAGAAGGTATCAATAAACTGAGTAACACGACAGATAACGAGATGTTGTCTCAACATCAATTTGAACTCGTAGGGTTAGGTCTTAGTTTCGACTTTTCGTCATTAGAATGTATCGTGACGGTACCGCCTGAATTTAGCTTAACACAGCAACTGTCGATGAATGGCGCGAATGATTTTTATAATTATGCAGAGCCAAGTATGTTCAGTGGGTACATTAACTTGGCCCTCTCCGCGAACGAGAGTCAATATATCGATCAAAACTCCTCAAGACAGGATCTTTATCGTAGCCAATTCGACTCCGCTCTTAACATTGGCTTTCTAAATTTTGAGTATGAATCCTATTTAGAAAACGGCTCATCGCAAGAATCGAGATACATAAGAGAAGGCTCTCGCCTAAACATTGATTTTGCCGAACAAGGTACACGACTGGTACTAGGCGATATGTACAACAGCGGTCAATCTTTTCAAGATAGCACCGACATTCTTGGTATTGGCTTAACTCGAGATTTCACCCTTATTCCAACTAGAAACGCGCGTCCAAGAGCTAATCAATCATTCACACTACAAAGAGCATCTAATGTCGATGTCTATATTGATGGGATCGCAGTTCAACGGTTAACCCTAGGGGCCGGTAGCTATAACCTTAGTGATATCCCTCTTGCGCAAGGTAGTAATGATATTGTGCTGGTCATCACCGATCGTTCGGGTAATGAAGAACGCATCGAGTTTTCGATTGCGACAGGTAACGACTTGCTCAATAGCGGCGAGTTCGAATATAGCATTATGTATGGAGCACCATCTGAATTACAGAATGGGCAAATCGAGTATCTAACCGACGAACGCATTTTGCATGGTTATATCGATGTGGGTATTAACCCTTGGTTAACTTTAGGCACTAATTTCCAATCCCGTGAAGATCTATACCAATATGGTGCCACCGCCTTAGTTGCTTCTACATGGGGTGTCACTGAATTCAATGCTTCACGTAGCGAACACCCTACATTTGGAACTGGCGATGCTTATAAATTTGCTTTCGATGCAGAGTTTTCCAGTGCAAATACGCTGACCCCACAACTAAGTGTAAGTTACGAATATCTAACCAATAACTTTACGGGTGTGACAGGATTTGATGCTTCCAATGTCGATATAAACTTAACCACCCATTTTGCCTCAGCATTCGGCTCCATTTATCTAGGCCAGTCTTTACGCGCGGCTATGACCCTCAACTACCGAACAGGAGTCGATGAAGAGAACGATTATTGGTTGATCAGTCCGAGCCTATCAGCAGGGCTATTTGATACTCCCGCTACATGGAGTGCACGCTTGAGCTATCAACATAACGCAACCGAAGACGATGACATTAGTACCACAGTCACAATAAGTTGGCCTCTTAGCCGACAAACTCGCGTAGTCGGTCGTTACACAACAGAGCTCAACGAAGCAGCATTAGATTACAGTTATCAAAATAATATTGGTAACACCGGCGGTATATCAGGCTTTGCAAGTATTGTAACTAACGAAGAAACAGATGCAGATATGGATGCCGGTATTAACTATACGGCCAACCGTTATGAATTGAATGCGACTCACGCTTCACGGCTTGAAGATATTAGTGGTGAAACACGAAACCATAGTACAGACGTGACGATCAGCAGCGCACTTGCTTTTGCAGGTTCATCTGTGACGATCGGCAGACCAGTTCGTGAAGCATTTGCGATTGTTAGCAAACATAAAAGCCTTAAAGAGAATGATGTGGCTATCGACCCGACAAAAGATGCTGAGTACGCACGTGTCTATCTTAGAGGAGATGGCAATGCTATGGTCCCTGATCTTGTTGCTTATAATGGCCAAGTGATCGGTTACGAAGTCGATAACTTACCACCTGGGTATGACTTAGGTGATGGTGCGTTCTGGGTTAAGCCTGGTTATAAACAGGGCTACCAACTACAGATAGGCTCCGATGCTGTCTTAACCGTTATTGGCAAGCTATTCGATCGTCAAAGTAACAACCCTATTTCACTTGTCGCAGGCGTAGCACATTACCTTGGTGAAGCAAAACAATTACCGATTGATTTCTTTACTAATCGTAACGGAATTTTTGCAATCTCTGGATTAAAGCCAGGTAAATATCAATTGGTACTCGACACCAAAGGACAGGAATCAGTCATCATCACCCTCAGTGAACGCAGTGACAACTTGATAAGACTAGGAGATGTGTATGTGGAATAAACAACTTCTTTGTGGAGCATTAAGCCTCATCGCCATAAGCCATGTTTCTTCTGCATTTGCGTGTGAAGCTAGTGCATTGGCTATTCAACCCGTCTCCTCACAATCACAGTATGACGTTTTCAGCGCAGGGAATTTTGCGACAATAAATACTTACCGTATAGATGCAAACATAATCGGCGAACCCTGTGAGTTGAGCCTGATTTTACAACTTAGCGATACAAGTCGGTCGTTAAAAGGGTCAAACCAAGACAGGCTCAACTTTGAATGGAGTGGGTTCGTTGGCATGCCTGTGGCTAATCAGTGGCATCTGTCATTAACCGACAGTCAACAATCCGCAACGATACAAATGCGCTTTCCAAGCAAACAATGGTTAGAGTCAGGAACCTATCGAGGACTTTTAGAGGTCTCGCCTTCTTATACTTCAGACAACAAACAAATAGAAATCAGCCCAAGCTCACTGCCTGTTTCAGTTAACGTCCCACCCGCTGCAAAAATTCACTTTTATGGGCTAACCCAACAACACTATGACCTTGATCTCGGTACATTATATTCAAATAAAGTGATTCGTTCTGCACCTAACTTGTGGGTTCAAAGTAATACAGGCTATACCATTGTTTTGGAATCAGCTTATCAAGGAAAGTTACGCCATGAATCAAATGACACTAAATGGGACATCCCATATCAACTCTCCCTAGATAATGACAGAGTAAACCTTGATCAGTTGGATGCACGAATCCAACGTCTTGCTTCGACAATTGGTCAGCCTATTCCTTTGAGTTTTGTCATTGGAGAAACAGAGAATAAACCAGGAGGGCAATATGACGACACATTACAAATTTCTATTGAACCTCGCCTTTCACAACAACCGTAAATATGTAATTATATAAAAAATGAGACATTGCACCCAATTATATAAAATCCAACATCATAAAATTAAAAATCAATTGTTAGTTGCGGAGTAAGTTATGTATGACCATAAGAATAATTTAAAACACATACTCCTAATTGGTGACAACGGTATTAACAACCAGTTTATCCAACGAGAAATAGAAAAATACAGTGATTTCTCCTTTAATAGGGAATGTATTTTAGATATTGAACGTTCACTTAATCATAAAGAATTTGATGTCGTTATCATTAGCTATTTATTGTTGACCGATATAAAAGATATCAACGTCACTCTATCAAACCTAGAGTCCAGTAAGTGGGTGGTCTATGACGTTCCTGAAGATATCACAGGACAAAGCATTACCGTAATGCAATTATTCAATTTATTTAATTTAAAAGGGGTAATCTATCAAGATGCGCCTATCGATCACCTTACACGTTGTTTGAAAACAGTATGTGACGATGATTTATGGTTACCGAGAAAGCTGATGTCACATATTTTGTCCAATGCACGCTCGTATACTGTCAAGTCGGAGGTAATACTGTCCAGCCTAACAAAAAGAGAAATTCAAATATTTAAACGAGTCATTAGAGGTGATTCAAATTTAGAAATATCAAGCGACCTGTTTATTTCAGAAAGCACGGTAAAAACACATGTATACAACATATATAAGAAAATCAATGTTACTAATCGAAAAGAAGCAATAAAAAAAGCAAATTTTATCAATAGTTTAGAATCTATTATACAACCAGATGTAAAATTCAAGGCATGACTATAGATATAAAAATCAATTGAAGCCTTAATCTTCCAATTCATCAGACGCTTCACTATTTTACCTTAAACAAGCATTCCTCAGAAAGTTTGCTAGAAAGGAATAAAAACCGCTAACTCACAAATTCATACGTTGACGTAATGAAGGTTCGACTAAGTCAAAGTTGGACAAAATTTAAAGATGTTGCTGTTACTTAAGCGTCAAAACAGACATGAATTCATCTTTATCTCACCTCCCTACTAAGAATTAATTCTAGAGTCGATTATAACGATTTTTTGAAACCAAACATCTAAAAACAACTAAATCCTCTCTAAATATGTGTAATCCCACCGACCCTACAAAAGTGACATTTAATAATAATTATTAAATATCAATAACTTAATTAAAAACCATAAAGTCATTTTTTGTCATTAGCCTTATTTTCCGGTTCCATGAATAATTCACCTCTCATTCATGAGTTCAAGCCAATACGTCGAACTCTCTAATGTGATGTCGATACCAGCAATCCAATCACCTCAGGTCGAATCGCATGTTTTTGAATTGATTTAATAGAACGGATTTCTAACCATACGACAAGGAAAGTTGAAGGTAAGCCTAATATTGAGATTGTTATGAACGCGACAAAAATGTCTTTAATTGCCCTGACAGCTATACTTACAGCCTCGGTAACAGCGACTGTACATGCGGTAGAGTGGGATCAACTCAGCGGCGAAATACTCTTCGCTACTCTCTACACACACTCAGATTCAAATCTCTACACCGAGGGCAACCCAAATTTAGGTAAAAAATCAAACCGCGGCGACTATGGTGACAAGGCCATTTTTACTCCTCTGGGAAATTTGAATTTTGATTTCGGTGCAGATCGAACTCACCGTTTATATGTGGGTACATCTCGTGATGATTTATCGGTCGGTACGCTGGCATTCGAGTTTGGTTACCAAAAACAATTAGACTCGGGCACAACCGTTGATGTGGCCTACTTGCCAACCGTAATTCCAGGCGAAGTATGGACTAACCCATATGAAATCGACGAAAGCCGCACGAAAACCGATGTTGATGGCGGTGCTGTACGCATGAAATTAAGTAACCTTTCACAAACGAATATTTCGCTAGATATGGCATACGCCTACGCAGACGTAGAGGAAGACAATGTCCCTAGTCAGCTTCTAGAGCGAGATAGCCAGGCGTACTTCATTAAAGCTCAGTACCTTTCGATGTTAAGCCGTCAATCGGGCATCAATTACGGTTTAAGCTACACGTTCCATGATGCTTATGGCAAAGCAAATCAACACAACAGATATGGTATTGAAGCATCGTACTTCTTTGTATCTTCATCGTATGCTGTAGCTATCACAGGTAACTACGCTCACAGCGATTACCGTGCAGATAATCCAATATTCGATCAAAGCAGAACCGACAATAGTTATAGATTATTCATCGCTTATGAGTACAAAGATCTTGGAAGTTGGGAAAATTGGAGCATCGCGACGTTTACCGGAACTCGAAAGAACCACTCAAACATAGACTTCTTTACACATCGAGAATGGTTAGTGTCAGCTTCTTTAAACTACGCCTTCTGATCGGTTTCACAAGTTGGTTCACTTATCAGTCAGTATCACGATCGCCTTAGCGAAATACTGACTGGTACTAAAACCTATAAATTTGATGACGACATGACGACTAAAGTGCCATAATTAAATAAGTTTCTATTCCGCAATTTGCCCACTTATTATTAATTTATGACCAAACTCACTTTAGAGCCACCTGTGTACCTTATTGGTGAATACTTGTACTCATCAACCTCAGGAGTTTTATCCAAAAACCAAGTTCTGACTCAATTAAGAGCAAAAGAATCGGCTTTGTTGAATGCGTTGATCAAACGAGTTCCTGATGTACTATCTAGAGAAAACATAGTTAAGGAACTTTACGAAAACACGTATGCCACAGACGTAACGATCAACCAATTGGTCAAACGATTAAGAACTGCTCTGGGTGATGATAAACGTTCATTGATTCGTACGATCCCCAAGACAGGTTATTTGTTGGCTATCGAACCGAAATTAGTCAAAAACAACACTGAGACTTGCTCAGTGGAAGCAGCATTCATAGCTCCCGTTGCCAACCATTTACCATTGGAAGTTCAAGCAGAAGAATCCAAGCCTTTAGAGTCGCATAAAATCGTACAGCAAGACGAAATCCGTTTACAACGTTTTGGAGCCCTTGTCGTGATTGGTTGTTTACTAGCGATTGCGATTGGCTACCGGTTAGCTTCTTTGCTTACCCCACCAATACGATATCTAGAACGAGTTTCTATAATTGAAGCAGAAAACCAGCACATCGATACCCTATCCCAAACGCCTACAATAGTAATAGATGAAAACCGCCAGGTTGAGGCTATATATTTAAAAGACGATGAAGTAACCGTTCATTGCACTTATCAAGAGCAAGTTACCTTATGCGATTAAAATCCAAACATCATAAAGTTCTCGTAATCTGGACCGTTTGTGTGGTCGTTGGTTTTCTCTTATTCCAACTCAGCTACACGCCAACGAAACCATTTACTGGCTTTTGGAGCGGACACTCGGTCGTTAATTATGGCGAACGCTCTCTGCTTATCAACACACAACTGATCATCGATAGCCCTGAATCAGAAAGTGCTCGCTTAATTACCACATTCGAACCCAAATCCGATGTTACTACGCCTTTTCAAACCAGCGTTACCAGCAACATACAAGTGCAAAGACGAGTCGACTCAAAAGTCACCTTCTCATTAACTGAACTGAATTACACCAATAAGGAAGCGCTTGAAATTTACTTAAACCGTGAGTTACCGCAGACGGGCAGCTTAGTTTCAGGTGAGTCATGGGCGGTCGATGACGATGAAATATTCATGTATTTAACCCTCGCATTCGGCGAGAAGATGGGCGTAATTCTCAAGCGTCATCAATAGTTGTTGGAAAAATGAAGACTTACCCATGCATATCAACCCGAGTGAAGCTAGCATCGACTGAAATCATTGTGAGGTGGCGATAAGTTCATATCTTTATCATCACTATATAGATATGGCTTTACACGCCCTATCGAACCCTTACAATGTGCAGCAAATATATTTATCAAGGTTTATCTCTATGTCTATTCAATGGTTTCCGGGTCACATGCATAAAGCCCGCAAAGAAATCGAAGAAGTTATCCCACAGGTTGATGTGATCATCGAAGTATTGGACGCTCGTATTCCGTTCAGTAGCGAAAACCCAATGATCTCTTCACTGCGCGGCGATAAGCCTTGTGTCAAAGTCTTAAACAAACGCGACCTTGCCGATCCGGAACTCACTCAACTTTGGATTGAGCACTTTGAGAAAGAACAAGGCGTTAAAGCGATTGCAATTACCACTAGCGTAAAAGAAGAAGTAAATCACGTAATGGAGCTAGTGCGTAAGCTAGCACCTCACCGTGAACAGATGGGCAAAAACATCCGAACTATGATTATGGGTATCCCAAATGTAGGTAAGTCGACCATCATCAACTGCTTAGCTGGGCGTACAATTGCGGTAACGGGTAACCAACCTGCAGTAACTCGTCGCCAACAACGTATCAACCTACAAAATGGCGTAATCCTTTCTGATACTCCTGGAATCCTTTGGCCTAAAGTGGAAAACCCACATAGTGGTTTTCGCCTAGCAGCAACTGGTGCAGTTAAAGATACAGCAATGGAATACGACGAAGTTGCTTTTTATACAGTTGAATACTTAGCGAAACAGTACCCTAACCTACTTAAAGAACGCTACCAAATTGAAGAGCTACCAGAGTCTGACATTGAATTAATGGAAGCGATTGGTCGCAAGCGTGGAGCACTTCGAGCTGGGGGTCATATCGATATTCATAAATGTTCTGAAATCTTACTTCACGAACTTCGTAGCGGCACTTTAGGTAAAGTAACGCTTGAGCTGCCAGAAATGATAACAAAAGAGCTGATCGAAGTTGAAGCTGCGGCTGCGCTAAAAGCAGAACAACAAATTAAGAAGAAAGAAGAACGTCGTAAGCGTTACTTAAAAAACAAACGCTAATCGCTGTTCTTCACTTTTACTCCTGCCTCTAAGCTATTCACGTTCTATTTCGGTAGAACGTGAATGTTTTCGCTCTACGTTTTTTGATCTAGCTAACATACTGACGAATCAATAGAAACTGCCGTTTACAATCTGAAACACTGTGACATACTACGCAAATTATTGTGTATCAATTTCGGCTAACTTCTTAATGCGCGCTTATTCTGGGTTCAAAAATCAGAGATTTAAAACCTATTTCGATAATGAAATTTATTTGCCGTACGTAAAATCCATCTACATTCCAATCACAATATTTTTTGCGTTTATGATCACCGATTTCATACACTTCGGTGCTGAATGTATCATCCCAGCTCTACTAAGAGCCATAATCGTTATTGCCATGTGGTTTACTGCATCTTACTGCATTAAATACAAGCCCAGCTCGTTACAACAATTAGAAGCGGCTTTCTTAATAATCAGTGCTCTATTTCTAGTTTATGTTGGTCGTTTCGCTATTGAGCTTGGGGATTTTGATTACCAAGGTGGCATCATCATTGTGATGATCTATGTCGGAACCTTCTCAAGGTTGTCAGCGAGTTACAGTATAACCGCGCTCACCTTCATATTTTTAAGCTACATTATTGGTTTATCCCCTTATCTGTACGCGGCTGAACCTAACCATGAAATTGAAACGATTTCTGTTTACATATCCGCCTACATCCTTATAGCGGCGGCGTGCTTAAGACGAGATTTTGAAGTACATAAACGCTTTATTCAATCGGAACAACTGCGAAAACAAGCCATCCAACTGCGTAAACAATCTAGCCAATACGAAGCGCTTTCATATAGAGATGCGCTAACAGGTTGTTATAACCGTCTATATCTTCATCAAGTCATAGAACCCAGTATTAACCGTCAGTTATCCATTACATCAATCATGATCGATATAGACCATTTCAAGTCGATTAACGACACTTACGGACATCAAATGGGTGATATGGTTATCAAAGAATTGGCGAACGAGATTAAACAAAGACTACCGAGCAGCAGTAACTGTTTTAGGTATGGCGGTGAAGAGTTCTTGATCATGGTGCAAGGCGAAACCGAAGCCTCAATCAGATCATTAGTTGGTTCTCTTTTAGAGTCGCCCTCTGACCTTAGATTGGAAGTTACCATCTCAATTGGTGTGAAACATTCGCCTCAAGCTCTTGGGTCTGTTGAGCAACTCATCAACGACGCCGATCAAGCGCTATACATTTCGAAGAAAAACGGTAGAAACCAGATCACTTGGTGCGACTAAACGCACAATCATTAGAAACATCTACCCTAATCAAAAAAGCCCCGAACAATCTAATGCTCGGGGCTTTTATTTTTATTCTTAAGCTTTAAAGGAGCTTTGGTTGAACTTTATTATTTAGTAAGGAACAATTTCACAACGAGAAGCGACTAAGAATACACAGCACTCGCTGTCTTCTGCTCAAGTTCTACGGGAGATTCCCAAGAGATTACTTTCTCGGTCACTTGACTTCCACATGGTGCATTCCAAACCTGTTCCAGTTCTTCTTTTCCACCAATCGCTTGATAAAAAGCAATAGCTTGGTGATTTTCAGACATCACTTCTAGATAAAGTCCCGAATCCGAATAATATTGTTGCAACCACTTAGATAGTTCAGACAACAAGCGCTTGCCTACACCACGGCCACGATAGGCATTATCCACATGTAAAGCATCAATGAACGTACCACGCTCAAAGTTGTGATTGCCAAACGCACAGACAAAACCAACCAGTAAACCACCCTCTTCAAGCAATAATACATGTTGGTTAAAAGGAGGATTAATCAAACGAGTCTGCCAAATAAC
>CESF01018259.1_pt1 | contig 18617 bp, 19 predicted proteins | sample 356331 | NCBI WGS metagenome assembly CESF01 (sample SAMEA2621779, study PRJEB7988) | marine metagenome | biome: marine biome (ENVO:00000447); feature: surface water layer (ENVO:00002042); material: "saline water (ENVO:00002010), including plankton (ENVO:xxxxxxxx)" | depth 5 m
GGTATGGGGTTACCAGGTTCGACAAACCTCAATTTCAATCTACTGTCAATTTTGAGAGGATCAAAATCATCAAAGTTTGCAATACGAGGTAGCTTTAAGACCGAAATAACGCACTTACCAGTGCCAAAATTATTCTTGAGATCTTGACTATCTTCAGCCGGGAATAATTTCGCCTTGTCAAAGAAGGGCATAACACCAAAACTCCTCCAATCTGTTTTCTTTTTTATAAAATTAACTCCGTCATCAAATAAACTTTGGTCTCCCCGAAACTTATTTATAATAAATCCTTCAATTAAATTTATGTCCTTTTGGTCAAGGACTTCTTTTGTACCTATGAGCTGGGCAATAACTCCACCCTTTTCAATATCTGCAACTACTATCACGGGAACATTCAAAGCTGTGGCAAAACCCATATTTGCAATATCACTCTTTCTTAGATTAACTTCTGCCAGACTGCCTGCACCCTCTGCGATAACAAGATCGTACTTATTAACTAAATTCCTAAAACTTTTTATTGCGACACCCAAAAATTCATCCTTATGAGAATAATATTCTCGCGCTTTTAATGATTTATATTTTTTCCCATTTAAAATAACTTGAGACCCAAGAGTATTTTCTGGTTTCAATAAGACTGGATTCATGTCTGAGTGAAAATCAATACCAGCTGCGTATGCTTGGAATGACTGGGCTCTGCCGGCTTCTCCCCCGTCCACTGTTATAGCGGCATTGTTTGACATGTTTTGAGGTTTAAATGGGGCAACACGCATGCCTCTTTTCTTAGCAGCTCTAATCAAACCAGCAACTAAAAGTGATTTACCAACATTGGAACCACACCCCTGAATCATTAACGCTTTTCCCATATTTAAAATTCTATACCTGCTTGACTCATTACACCATTTCGAAAGTGGTGCTTAACCAAGGTCATGTCAGTTACTAAATCAGCAATAGAAATTAAATTTTCGCTAGCATTTCTTCCTGTAAGAATCACGTGTGTCATCTTAGGCTTTTTATCCTGTAAAAATGAGACCACATCATCGATTTCAATGTAACCATATCTGAGTGCTATATTAATCTCATCAAGTAGAATTATCTTTTTTTCCTCGTCCAAAATAAGCTCTTTAGCTTTACTCCATGCCTTCATTGCAGAGGCAATGTCTTTTTCTTTGTCTTGGGTATCCCAAGTAAAGCCATCTCCAAGGGTATGGAATTCACAAAGTTCATGAAAATGATTTTGTATCAAGGCACGTTCACCGGTTGCCATTGCTCCCTTAATAAATTGAACTACCGCACATGGCATCCCATGTGCTATAGCTCTAAAAACCATACCAAAGCCAGCAGTACTCTTCCCCTTACCTGTTCCAGTGTTTACGATTATCAGACCTTTTTTCTCAGTTTTCTTTGAAAAAATTTTTTGTTTGGACGTCTTTAGCCTTTTCATTTTTTCACTATGTTTTTCGTTTTCAGACATTTTTTTATCCTCTTGACAAGTGCGCATTTTTACTGCTCAACTGATATTAACTGGTCCTTTTTTTTGGTTAAATGGGAATACGTAAAATACTAAGAAAAAAATCGTAGCCGTACCCGCGACCGTAAATAAAAGAGAATATTAACACTGAGAAATACTCTTGGGAAGTTGGTATTCAAAAAGCTGTGCTTTACTTTTAATAGCCGGGAGACCTGCCAGTAAGAAAAGAAAGAACGAACGGGATATTCGTGTCTGAAAACAGTCTGTTTTGGTTTTCATTTTTCCCGTTTTTATACTAGGAGAGAGAGTTGGAATCTAAAGATACTTTATATATCTGCATTACATGTCGAAAAGATGGAGAGGCCGTAGAACCGCGTCCTGGGAAGGTTCTATACGACAACCTAAAAAAAATGAATGCCACTGAAAACATTAAACCCGTAAGGTGCTTAGCGGGATGCTCTAAAGGTTGCGTCCTATCGTTGAATAATAAAAGCAAGTGGTCCTACGTGATTGGCAATTTGACACCTAATCAGGACGAAGAACAGATTATCAAAGGTTTTATTGAATATAAAGGAACTCCAGATGGGAAAATTCTTTTTTCTAGAAGACCTGAAGCTTTCAAAAAACGCTCGCTAGCAAGAGTGCCACCAGAAAATTATGAGGTAATTGAAGATGAGTAATCTAGAAAAAATTCCGGTGACTATACTAACTGGCTTTTTGGGAGCAGGTAAAACAACATTGATTCGTAATTTAATTATTAAAAATAAGTCAAAAAAATTAGCAGTTATTATAAACGAGTTTGGGGACCTGGGTGTTGATGGTGAAATAGTGAAACAGTGCTCTGACGAAACTTGTCCAGAAGAAAACATTCTTGAGTTAGCTAACGGTTGTATTTGTTGCACGGTTGCAGACGATTTTGTGCCCACGATGCAGAAGCTAATAAATGGTAAATACCTTCCGGAGCACATACTGATTGAAACATCTGGGCTTGCGCTTCCAAAACCTCTACTCAAAGCGTTCGAGTGGCCAGAAATACGGAGTAAGTTAACGGTTGATAGTGTATTGGCTGTTGTAGACGCAGAAGCAGTAGTTAACGGCATTTTTGCTCCTCAAATGTCTAGAGAGACGGAAAAAAAGCAAAAAGAGACATATGTAGAACATGAGACACCTCTTTCTGAAGTTTTTGAAGATCAAATAAATTGCTCAGATATCGTTTTGTTGACTAAACCAGATCTCGTTGAGAACCCATCTATTGCAAGAGATATCATTACTAAAGAGATGGAGCGAAAGGTTCCAATTTTAGAGGTTCAAAGTGGTGATATTGAAGCGGATTTAATATTGGGAATTAGTGCGGCTGCTGAAACGGATTTGGAAAATAGAAAATCACACCATGACGGTTTTGACGATCATGAACATGATGATTTTGAAACGTTTAATGTAAGTATCCCCACTGTCTCTGATCTAGAAAAATTTAAGATAATCTTGAAAAACCTAATAAATGAAAACGAGGTGCTGCGGATAAAAGGATTTTTAAGGGTAAAGGATAAGCCGCTGAATTTAATCATCCAGGCAGTGGGGAAAAGGTTATCGGTAAGTTTCACTGATAACAAAATGAAGGCCGAAAATATCGGGAACCTTGTATTCATAGGCGAAAAAGGAAAGATCAACCAAAAAATAATTGAGGACCATCTCCTCTCTAGTCAGAACTGATATGCACGTCATTTTTAATGAAGATCATTATTTAGATGACGCTAGTGTTCCAATTGATCTAAATCAAAGGCCTGCAGATCTAATAATTTTATCTTTTTCAGATAGCGATTTAAATGCATTCGCAAATGCATGGAAAAAAACTTTAAGAGATTTTGGGAAAGATTCTATTCCAACATTAAGACTGGCCAATATAAAACAACTAACCCATAACCTATCGATTGACACCTATATCGAAAAAACGATTTCAAAATCCAAGGGTATACTGGTGAGGTTAATTGGGGGCGAACAATATTGGCCATATGGATTAAATTATTTGAAGAGTATATCAATTGAGAAAAAGATTCCGTTGGCGGTAATACCGGCGGATGGAAGAGAAGATAAGGTTTTAGACTCATATTCAAATTTGCCAAAGTCTACTTTAGACAACTTAAAAAATCTCTGTGATGACGGAGGAGAGCTCTCCGCTCAAGCTGTATTAGCTCAAATGGCACTAGCAGCGTCACTACACTTCCCGGCTATTACTGAATTCAGCAAAGTAAAATCTCATGGTTTATATTGCGACAAAAAAGGTCCTTTGGAAAATTTTGTAATGGAAGCAGAAAACAAACCAACGGTTTGTATAGTGTTTTACAGATCGTATCTGATGGCTGATGATCTAGAGCCTATAAACTATTTGTTTAGAGATTTTAAAAAAAGGAATTTTCAATGCATCGGTATTTTTGTTAACTCGCTTAAGATAAAGTCAACTGCTAAGTGGGTTGAATCGACGCTAAAAGAAATATCGCCCGTTGCAATACTCAACGCAACAGCCTTTTCAGCAAAAAGTCAAGAAACAGGAAAGTCTCCATTAGATCATGTTGGCGTTCCTGTTTTTCAAATGATTTTTTCTACGTCCAAGAAAGCGTCTTGGAGACGAAATGCGATTGGCTTAAACTCCTCCGATTTGGCTATGCACATAGCAATACCGGAGGTAGATGGGCGCATAAACGGCGGAATTGTGAGTTTTAAATCAGATCAGGCGATAGACCCAGATTTACAGTTTCCAATCTCAAAGCATAAGGTGGAAAAAACTCTGTCTAGTAAGTTAATAAATAAAGTTCAAAAGTGGCACGCTCTCAGATCTAAAAAAAATGAAGACAAAAAAATAGCTATTGTTTTGTCTTCATACCCTGGTCGCGACTTTCAATTAGCTCATGCTCTGGGCCTAGACACGATAAAATCAACCACTCATATTTTAGGTTTTCTTGGAGAGCATGGGTTCAAATTTTCCCAACCTGACCTGTTTTTTGAAAAACTGAAAAACTCCAAAATAGAGATCCCCGTCATGTTATATGAAAGCCTTTTGGACACGATTCCCCTAAAGCTTCGAACAGAACTATTTAAGACATGGGGTGGTTTCGAAAAGGATCTTTTTTTCGAAAATGACAAATTTGTTCTTCAAGGTTACAAAAATGATAATTTCTTTGTAATTGTGCAGCCTTCAAGGGGCTTATTACAAGATAAAAAAGCCGATTATCACGACCTAGCGAAGCCACCTTGTCATAGCTATGTGGCAATGTATCTCTGGTTGCAACTACAAAATATTGATGCATTTCTGCATATGGGAACGCACGGAAGTCTTGAATGGCTACCAGGGAAAACGGTCGGCCTTTCACCCCATTGCTGGCCCGAGTTGCTAGTAAACGATACTCCTTTTATTTATCCGTTTATTGTTAATGACCCCGGGGAAGCCTCACAGGCAAAAAGAAGATTAAGCGCAATAACTTTAGGGCACATGCCCCCAAAAATTCAGAACGTGGACCTTCCAGAGGGATTAAGAGCTCTAGAATTTCTATTAGATGAATATTCTACAAGTGGTGACCTCGATAAAATGCGAAAAGAACGCATTGAAAAGAAAATAGTTTATGAGGCAAAAAAAATTAGATTAGATCAGGAGCTATCAATAGATCCCATAACTTCGGATATTGAATGGCTAACAAAAATAGACTCTTTTGTTTGTGATTTAAAAGAATCTCAATTTTCAAATGGACTTCATATATTTGGCAAAGGAACTTGCGGCGTCTCCGAACTGAACGGCTTACTAGGATGCCTAGAGGGAAGAAGAATTAATAGCGGTCCGTCAGGATCTCCATATAGGAATCGTACCGATATTAAGCCGACAGGCAGAAATATCTTTGCTATAGATCCTAGATCAATACCAACAAAAATAGCTTTCCAAAACGGGCAATCAATGGCGGATGAATTCCTTAGGCAATACCTCCAAGATAATGGAGATTACCCCAAAAATTTAACTATTGATCTATGGGGATCAGCGTCTATGCGTACAGGAGGACAAGAGTACTCAATGGCACTAGCTTTTGCTGGCCTTAAACCAATTTGGGACAGCAATAATGCTCGCGTTCTGGGATTTAGAATATTATCGCTGGCGGAGTTAGGTCGGCCTAGAATTGATATTACAATCAGAGAGTCAGGTCTATTTAGAGATATATTTCCCGAGCTTAACAAATTATTTTTCGATGCAATAGATAAGCTAAGTCAACGAGATGAAACATTAAAAGACAATCCCTATAAAAATAAAGGCGATAGAATATTTGCGCCAAAGCCTGGATCCTTTGGGGTAAATATCAGCGATAAAATTGAAGGTTCTTTAGCAGAACATACTGCAAAAACTGGTGAAAGATGGTTGAAAAGCTCTGCTTGGGCTTACCAAAAAAATGGGCAATTTAACGAAAATATTGAATGCCTTAAAAAAAGGTTAATGAATACATCGGGGCTAATTCACTCTCATGATTTATGCGAAAGCGACTTACTATCAGCAAAAGATTACGCTGATCATATAGGGGGTTTTAACGCAGCTGTTAGCAATATACAAAATACTAAACCCAAACTTTATCATTTAGATATTTCATCTGATGGAATGCCAAAAGTTCGGTCTACAAACCAAGAATTAGCAAGGATTATCAGAGGGAAACTTTCTGATGATAAGTGGGTTTCAGGAATGATGAACCATGGATACAGAGGAGCTGCTGAAATAACAGACCTCGTATTCAACTTGTCGAATTTTAGTAAATCAGGAATAACAATACCTAATCACCTTATCGAATTGGTATTCAATTCGACTTTAGCCAATACAAAAGTTGCAGATTTCATTGCAAAGGAAAACGCAGATGCTCTCAAAGGGTTAGAAAATACTTTTAGCGAACTGCGAGAACTAGGATTATGGCGAAGTTTTCATAACTCTATTCGTTATGAAGAAAGACTGATGGAAAATGGCTAGGGTTTTAGGAATGTGTCCAACCATTGACGCCCCCATCAAATCTAGAGATGGTTACCTGATACGTTTCAGACCAAAATATGGGTATCTATCTTCTGACCAACTTTCTATTCTTGCTGACGCAACTTCTAATTTTGGAAGTAACTTTATTGAATTGACATCAAGAGCAAACATAACGATGAGAGGTCTTCAAAAACAATATCTTGACCAGCTGTCGGATTTTTTAAAGCAAGAAGGTATCGTAAATACTGCTGAAAAAAAGGAAAATATTGCAAATATCATTTATAGCCCCTTTCCCTCAAAAAATAAAAAATTAGCACAAAAAATTATAAATATTTTAGAAGATAATCTTGATAATATTCCAAAACTCCATAAAAAATTTGGTATTGCAGTCGATCTAGGGACGGTGGCAAGTCTTCAAAGAACCAACGCGGATCTTAGAATAGAAATAGACAAAGAGAACAGATTATTATTAAGAATTGATGGCTTAGAGCACGGTATACCCGTTGAACCAAACACATTAATAAGAAAAATACAAACGATATTGACTAGTGCACTAGCTAACTCAAACAAAATAAAAGACACCGGGTTAATAAATTTAATTGAAGATGTAGGCCAGATCTATTACCCACATTTTAAACCTAGAAAACAAAATTATTCTCCAAGGCTAGGGCCATGTTTTGGCGGATATATGATTGCTGTACCAGGAGGAAAATTTTCTAGTTACCAACTAAAAACACTGGCCTTACACGTCAAAGGCGTGGCTGTGACACCATGGAAGTCCTTTTTTATTGGTTCTTTGAAGAGAAAACCGCCTTTGAGTTTCCTTTCAAAAAATATGGATCATGATCTTAGCGTAGGCTATTGCTCTGGTGCACCCTATTGTAGCCAAGGCATTTTGGATACTAGCAAAGTTGCAAAAATGGTTAATGCTATTCTCAAAGATGAATATAAGCATAAGAGAAGTGGGGCTAACATTCATATTTGTGGTTGCTCAAAAAATTGTGGTCTATCAAAACAAACATCAATACTAATTAATAGTTCCCAAGGTGAGAAGTATATCAGTTTGAGAGATGATAAATTTCAATATTTGGCATCAAAAATTTCAATGGAATTGAACAAATGACGTTTCAGTATGAAAAAAATCCTGACAAAATTTATGAGCAATCTTTCTCCATTATTCGGAAAGAGGCAGAACTTTCGTCTTTTTCTAACCTTGAAGAAAAAATTGCAGTGAGGATGATACATGCTCTTGGTTTTGTGGGGTTAGAGAAACATATCCAATTTACACCTGGTTTTGTCAACAGAGTAAGAGATGCTTTAGAGAAGGGAGCACGAATTATTTGTGACACAAAGATGGTAAGTGAAGGAATAACAAAAGCTAGACTACCTGCAAACAACCAGATCATTTGTACCTTAAATGAAAAGTCTGTGCCAGAAATTGCAAAACGAATTTCAAATACAAGAACAGCTGCAGCGATACATCTATGGGAGGACTATATACAGGACTCGCTTATTGTTTTCGGAAATGCACCCACCGCTCTATTTTACTTATTGGAGTTTCTTAATAAGAAAAAAGACTTGAAGCCTGCAGGTATTATTGGTTGCCCTGTTGGATTCGTTGGAGCTGCAGAGTCAAAACAAGCATTAACCGAGGTAAAAACCCTAAATAGTCTTGTAGTCAAAGGCAGATTGGGGGGAAGCGCTGTCGCAGTAGCTGCTGTTAATGCCTTGGCGCAAGAGAAAGAATAAAGATGCATAGTATATATTGCGTAGGTGTTGGGCCTGGCGACCCTGATTTACTAACTGTTAAAGCATCTAGAATAATATCTGAAGCAAGACAAATCGCATATTTCCGTAAAAAAAATACTTTAGGAAGGGCGAGGTCCATTATCGATGCCTTTATTACTAAGAATAGGCCCCTTGAATACGCTATGGAATATCCAGTAACTAACGAAATCAATTTTCAATCTAATGAATATAAAAACTCAATTAGAGAATTTTATGATACTTGTGCGAAAAAACTAAAAGAACTCTTATTGCAGGATGATGTGATAGTAATATCAGAAGGCGACCCACTTTTTTATGGATCATTCGTCCATCTATTTAGAATTTTGAAACAAGAAATAAAAATAGAATTTGTTCCTGGAATTACGGCTATGTCTGGAGCTTGGAATAATGCTCGGCTTCCAATAGCGATGGGAGATCAACCCTTAACAATCCTAATGGGTATACAAGGCCGAGAGGAATTGAAGCGGCATCTCGAAAACTCCAAAAATGTTGTGATCATGAAGATAGGAACACACTTAGAAAAAGTAAAGTCTGTTCTTACAGAAACAGGTCATCTAAATAAAGCGATAGTAATTGAAAAAGCGACAATGCCTGAACAAAAAATCTTCACTTTAATAGAGTATACAAAGAGTAAAACGCCATATTTCTCAATAATCCTAGTTTCAGAAGAGCATTACGAATGAAGGGAAGCTTAACTATAGTAGGTTTAGGACCAGGGGCAGCGGAGCTAGTTACGCCTGCAGTAACTGATGCATTAAAACACTCAACTGATATTGTGGGTTACTCTAAGTACATTGATAGAGTACGGCACGCTAGGGGCAAGTCATTTCACCCAAGCGATAACAGAGAGGAAATTGATAGAGCTGAGCTCTCAATAAATCTGGCTTTGCGAGGGAAAAAAGTAGTTGTGGTTTCTTCAGGAGATCCAGGTGTGTTTGCAATGGCCTCTGCAATATTTGAAGTTGTGGACAAAAGAAGTATTTCCAAAGAAGATTTACCAATTGTGGTTCTGCCAGGTATTACTGCTCTTTTAGCGGCATCTGCTAGACTAGGCGCCCCTATAGGACACGATTTTTGTGTTATTAATTTGTCTGATAATCTTAAGTCTTGGGATATTATAAAATCAAGAGTAATTGCGGCCGCAAAGGCAGACTTCGTTATAGCTTTCTATAACCCTAGATCAAAATCCCGTGAAAATCAGCTTGCAGAAATTTATAATATTTTAAGAGAAAACTGTAACAGTGACCGACTAGTTATTTATGCAAATTCAGTGTCTACAAAATCTGAAGCTATTTTTGAAACTACTTTATCAAAAGCTGATGCTTCCTTGGTATCAATGAAGACACTGGTGATTATAGGATCATCGAGCACAAAAAAGATTAGAAATACAGGTTATATATATACACCACGCTACTCAGGATTAGAAAAAAATTGAAGTACTTGGTTTTCATTAGTAAATATCTTTCGTTGTGGCAACGTAGGTCGTTCAATCATTATAACTTCAATACCCAGTTTTCTGGCAGCATTTATTTTTTCAACTACAGCATTGGAGCCAGAATTCTTACTTATAAGTTTATTAATAGAAAACTCTTTCATAAGTTCCAGTTCCTGCTCGAAAGTAAATGGGCCTTGATCAAAGATAAGTTTAAATCTATCAAGAAGCATCTTTTGTTCTGGTTCGTTAATCATTCTTATCAAATAAAATGGTTTAGGCTTTCTATTCAAGAAACGTATTTCTTTACTACCAATCGTCACAAAAACCCTATCAGTTTCTTGAATAAGCTTTATCGCTTTATTCGTATCACTGACCAACTTCCATGTATCGCCATTTTGTCTCTCCCACTTTGGACGCTCAAACCCCAGATAATCGATTTTTTTGAGTTGTGCGGCAAGAAGGGAATTTACCGTTATATTTTTAGAAAATGGATGAGAAGCATCGAGGATATGGGTTATACCCTTGTCTTCAATAAACGCACTCATGCCCATAGCTCCACCAAAACCACCAACTCGAATATCTTTTTCTTCTTTGTAGCTGTTTTCAGTAAGGCCTGCATAAGAAAGTATGGTAGAGATTTTCTTTTCTTGAAGCATATTATGCAGGTTTTTGGCCTCAGAAGTGCCCCCTATTATGAGAATTTTTGTCATGACTAAACCCTGGCTTCATATTATTGGTATAGGTGAGAATGGACTAAATGGCCTTGATAAATCAAGTATTGATTTGTTGGGCAGAGCGAGTGTCGTTTTTGGTAGCTCTAGGCATCTGGCTCTTGCGCGAGCAAGTTCAAAAGGTAAGTTATGGCCCAAGCCATTCAGCATTGATGAAGTCTTCAACTATAAAGATAAAACTGTTGTAGTGCTGGCTTCGGGCGATCCATTTTGGTTTGGCGTTGGACCTCTTCTTATTAATCACTTAAAGAAACATGAGTGGCTCTCTTACCCTAGCCCATCTACTTTTTCTCTAGCTGCCAACAAACTAGGTTGGCCTATTAATGCAGTCGACTGTTTAGCTTTTCACGCAAAGCCAGTAGAAACCATCTATGCGCATTTGTCAGAAACGGGGAAAGCGATAATTCTGCTTAGAGAATTTTTGCAAATAGAAAAGGTTCTTTCTGTGTTAAAAAAACATACTGTTAATGTTAAAGAAATTTTTATGTTATCCAGACTTGGCTGCAAAGACGAAAAAGTTGTAAAACTCACCAAATCAAAATTATCTAATTTTAAACAAGCATCTAGATCGTTAAAACCACTTGCATTAGGCCTAACGTATAACAAACCTCGATCAGACATTAGTTATTTTCCAGGGCAAGAAGACGATGTTTTCGAGACTGATGGGAATATAACCAAAAAAGATATGCGAGCTATAACTCTCTCAGAACTAAAGTCTTTTGGAAATGAGGTGCTATGGGATGTAGGCGCTGGATCAGGCTCAATCTCAATTGAATGGTGCTTGGGGCATCCCCAAAATTTTGCCTTTGCTATCGAAGAAAGGAAGGATCGTGTTTCTTTAATTAAAGCTAATAGTAGAAAATTTGGCTTGGAGGAACGATTGACCATAAAACACGGAAAGATTGAAAAAATAGCCAAAGACTTACCTAGGCCAGATGCAGTATTTATAGGTGGCGGAGCAACTTCCGAAATAATTGATCAAATAATTAAAACTCTTAGTAAGGATGGTCGACTTGTTATTAATGCTGTCACCCTCGAGTCACAGGCTCTTCTTTTAGAAAAATATAAAAAGTTTGGTGGTAATTTGAAAAAAATTAATATATCCAATCCCAAGCCCATTGGAAGAAAAACAATTTGGTCAGCTCAAAACAACATAATGCAATGGAGCTTAAAAATATGATTGCAGGAATTGGCTTTAAATCTACGGTTACTATTACTTCATTCAACGAATTACTTGAGAATTATATAAAAAAGTATAGTGCCTTTACAATTGCTACCTCGAAAGAAAAGGCGGAGAACGAAGTGTTTTTAAAATTTGTGATCACAAACCACTTTAAATTGATAAGAGTAGATGAGGATGCAGTTTCTAATATTATTACACCTACCGTATCCGATGTGAGTAAGAAGTTTAAAAATGTTGGCAGTTTTTGTGAAGCTGCTGCACTCGTTGCGGGAGGGTCTGCGTTCAAAATTATTTGTGAGCGGAAAATTTCTTCTGATAGGCTTGCTACTATAGCAATAGCAGAAATGGATGGAGTTTAATTTGACCGTACACTTCATAGGAGCGGGTCCAGGTGATCCCGAACTGATAACGCTTAAAGGAAAAAAGCTGTTAGAAAAATGCTCAGTCTGTTTTTTTGCAGGGTCTATTATTCCAAAAGAAATTTTATCTCATTGCAAGCAGTCAACAAAAAAAATAAATACAGCACCATTATCACTTGCAGAAATTATTGGAAGAATAGAAAAATTTCATAATGAGGGTCATGAAATTACTCGACTACACTCTGGTGATCTATCTATATGGTCAGCAGTCAACGAACAAATACGCGAATTAAATAAACTCAAGATCCCATTTACAATGACACCAGGAGTAACTTCTTTTTCAGCTGCCGCTTCAAGTTTAAAACAGGAACTAACCAAGCCCCGAATAGCCCAATCTATAATTCTCACTAGAACTGAGGGTCGAGCATCTATGATGCCTGAAAATGAAAATCTTGAAAATTTTGCTAAAAGTGGTGCTATTCTTGCCATTCATCTATCAATACACAATATTGCAAAAGTAGTCGAAAAAGTGAAACCATTTTATAGTGGATCTTGCCCTGTGAAAGTTGTGTGGAGAGCATCTTGGCCAGACGAAGAGGTTATTCATTCAGATTTGAATAATATAGAAAACGAGATGCCTGAATATATAGATAGAACAGCTTTGATACTCATTGGCCCTCATTTAGACACCGACAATTTTACAGCTAGCAAACTGTATGATGAAACATATGATAGGAGATTTAGAGAAGTTAATGTCACCGGCAGAAATCATAAATAGACAAGGTATAATTATTTCAGCACCTTCCTCTGGAGCAGGAAAGACGACTGTAACTCTTGGTCTTATAAAAGCTTTTGCTCGTAATAGATCTGTTCAACCGTTTAAGAGTGGTCCTGACTACATAGATTCAAAATTTCAAAGTGTAGCGGCAGAACGCCCTTCATATAACCTTGATACATGGGCGATGTCATCTCGAGATATCCTGAATATGATAACGATGGTGGATGCCTCAGATATATGTATTGCCGAAGGGTCTATGGGATTATTTGATGGAGTAATAAGCAAAGGTGTAAGTGGAAATGGTTCCACCGCAGATCTAGCCAGTATAACGAATTGGCCTGTTATCTTAGTAGTTGACTGTGCAAAGCAGGCTCAATCTGTGGCGGCCCTGATTAAAGGTTTTAGCTCATTTAGAAATGACATCATTATTGGAGGAGTAATTCTAAATAATATATCTAGTAAGAGGCATGAAACTTTAATTGTCGACGAAGTTTCAAAATCAAAAGTACCAATTCTTGGAATTATTCCTAGATCCAAGGAGCTCACTATTCCCGAAAGACACTTAGGACTAGTACAAGCAGAAGATTTGTCTAACTTACAGCAGGTGATTTCAAGTCTTGGAATATTAATTGAAGAAAATTGTGACCTACAGGCCATAGCTGGGATCGCAAGGAATAGCTTTCCATCACATTCGAATTTACAGAACATGAATCCTCCTGCACAGAGAATAGCTATTGCAAGAGATAACGCGTTTACTTTCACCTATTCTCACTTGATAGAGGGATGGAAGAAGCAAGGTGCAGAGATTTCCTTTTTCTCCCCACTAAATGATGAGCCACCTTCAAAAAGAGATGATATGGCTTGGCTGCCTGGAGGATACCCTGAACTCTATCTTGGCCACTTATCTGAATGCAAAAATTTTAAGGATGGGCTTATTAATTTTTGCAAGCATAAGCCTGTACACGGAGAGTGTGGTGGTTATATGGTTTTGGGTAAGAAAATTATTGGTGAAAATGGTCAAGAATATGACATGGTTGGAACATTTGATTTGGTAACTTCTTTTGAAAAACGTAAACTCAATCTTGGGTATCGGAAAGCCAAGGCTATTGAGCCTTTTTTTGGGATAAAAAAGGGTTCTACTGTTCTGGGCCATGAGTTTCACTATTCGACAGTTATCGAGATAAACGATGCTCCTATTGTTTTTGTAAAAGATGCTTACCAAAATGAGTTAGGCCAATTAGGCTCAATACGTTCTAATGCTACAGGGACGTTTTTTCATCTTATTGGAAGTGAGCAATGACTATTAGCTTTGTCAGTTCAGGTCCTGGCAACCCTGATCTTCTAACGGTTCTAGCGGTAAAAAGAATAAATGACGCAGATATAATTTTCTATGATGATCTATCCGCCGGTGAAATCTTAACCCTTGCAAAGAAAGGTGCCACACTTTTGAGCGTGGGAAAAAGAGCAGGACGCGCATCTCCGAAGCAAAATCAAGTATCTAGGTTACTTGTAGAGTACGGCAAGACAGGAAAAAAAGTTGTGCGACTGAAGTCCGGGGACAGTAGTATTTTTTCAAGGTTAGAAGAAGAAATTACAGCATTAAATGAAAATGGGTTAGCATTTGAAATAATCCCAGGAGTATCTTCAGCAATGGCTGCTGCTGCTGCTGCTAAAATCCCGCTAACGCGAAGAGTTATGTCAAGGCGTGTGCAGTTTATAACTGGACACGATTTCAATGGCTCACTCCCCGATGACTTAAATATTACATCCTTAGTAGATTCAAATTGTACAACTGTGATCTTTATGGGAAAAAAAACATTCCCTAATTTAGCTCAGATACTTTTAGAAAATGGTCTTAATATTAAAACAAAAGTGCTTATAGCGGAGGATATTTCAAGAAAGGATGAAAAGATTACACAAGGTACGATTGAGGAAATTTTAATCTACCTAAAGAATAGCCAAGACAATCATCCCGCTATTATAATTTTTGGGCCCTTATTGTGAGTATTACTTTATATCTTATAGGGATAGGTTTCGGGAATGAAAAGCATGTAACGGAAGAAGCAGCCAATACAATTAAGAATTGTGACTTGATACTAATCGGAAAGAAAAAAGAAGAAAAATCCGATATAGCCGATTTAAAGAGGTATATTTGCAACTCTTTTGTAAAAATAAATACAGTAAACTTTCAAGAATTTATCATACCAGAGAGGCAATCATCTAGTGAAAAGTACATCAATTCAGTATTAGAATGGCATGACAAAATTGCAAAAACGTGGGCTGAAATAATCAATGCATACACTTCCAAAACTGAGAAAATGACCCTAAACGTTGGAATCCCGATATGGGGTGATCCTTCATTATATGATAGTAGCCAAAGAATCGCTTTACGCGTCAGAAATACTTTGCCTAACACCTCAATAAAATTAATTCCTGGACTATCCTCAATACAATTGCTGGTTTCTGCGTTTGGAATGCCCTTTAACGAAATTGGGAAATCTGTCTTGATTACTACCGGCCGACTTTTAAAGGAAAACGGATGGCCAGATGGAGCAGAGACTATTTATGTCGTTTTAGATGGAGAGTGTTCATTCAAATTTTTAAAAGGCACCAATATACACATCTGGTGGGCTGCATATCTTGGTATGAAAGAACAAACACTTATTCAAGGTGACGTTCAAAAAATTGGGGAAGAAATTATTGACACAAGAAATACGTTGCGTTCAGCTAAGGGTTGGATTTTAGATATCTACAAGCTACAACGAGTGAAAGGGAACTGAGCTACATGTCAGAACTGCATTTGCTACTTGGGGGAAGCAACTCTGGAAAATCTAGGCTTGCTGAAAAACTAGCTTTACGGCTACATAGGAAAACTCAAGGAGATTTATATTACATAGCGACCGGTCTTGCTTACGACCAAGAAATGCAAGATAAAATTGCTGAGCATAAGAATGAGCGGAACCAAAAATTTCAAACCATAGACTCTCCTGATCTACGTACCAACATACTAAAAACCTCAAAACCAAAGGACATTATTTTGATTGATTGTATATCAATGTCTGTATCGAATATCTTGACACTGGACCAATTTAAAAATCGTCTCATTGACGATCTCAAATCTGATCTCAAAAAGTGTAAATCCACTTTGATTATTGTCGGACAAGAGACCAGCCTTGGTATACTACCTATTAACGAACTATCTCGAAAGTTCTTAAGAGTATCAGGAAGATTAAATCAAGATATAGCGAGTTTTGCTAATAGCGTGTCTTTAGTCATTGCTGGCAATTCCATAACGATTAAGTGAATGCGCTAAGTTTTAGTAATATAAAAAAACTTTCAATAGCTTCAATTAACTTTCCACTTTATAGAGCAGCCCATTGAGGCAATTTGCTCACTTGGTCCTTTTTCGGTTTGAGCTACAACTTTCATCGCTTCAAAAAGATCTCTCCTTAAATCTGGCGAACCTACTTCTTTCCTAGATGCATCTAGTCTTCCTCTATACTGCAATTTTCTGTTTTTGTTAAACCCAAAGAAATCGGGAGTACATACAGCACCATAAAGTTTAGCTACTTCTTGGGTCTCATCATACATGTATGGGAAATTAAAATTATATTTTGCAGCCATATTCTTCATGTTATCAAAGGAATCCTCTGGATAACTTATTGCATCATTTGAACTAATAGCTGCCACACCAATCCCAAGCTTTTGTAAGTCTTCAGAATCACGCACGATTCGATCCAAAATAGCTAGAACATAGGGACAATGATTACATATAAACATAATCAATAAACCATTAGTTCCGCTAACTTCTTCTAAAGTATATTTTTTTCCATCAACAGATGGCAATTCGAATTCTTTAGCGTGCCAACCAAACTCACAAACTGGAGGAATTTCTCCCATGTTTTTATCCTTTCACTTATAAGGCGCTTTCAGCAGTTTCTCTTATTCTCTTTATGTTTTGTCCATAAATATCAGGATTATTAACACTACCGTTTGAAAAAACCGCTGACCCAGCCACTAAAATATCTGCTCCTGCTGACACTACACTAGATGCTGTTTCAACAGTTATTCCACCGTCAACCTCGATTAAAAACTCTTTATTTTTTTTGAGATTTGCTAATTTCTCAATTTTTCTCAATTGAGACAAAAGAAATTTTTGTCCTCCAAAGCCTGGATTAACGGTCATAACACAGATTAAATCTACCAGATCAACGAATTGGTCGGCTACCTCGCTTGACGTACCTGGATTAAGGGCTAACCCTGCCTTTACACCAAGATCTTTTATTGCCTGCAGAGACCGATGAACATGTTGTCCTGCTTCAAAATGAACTGTGATCATATCTGCACCAGCTTCAGCAAAAGCTTCAAGATATTGGTCAACCGGCGAAATCATCAGGTGCACGTCCATAAATGTTTTGATATGGGGTCTAATTGCCTTACAAGTCTCAGGTCCAAATGTTATGTTAGGGACGAAATGGCCGTCCATTACATCAACATGTATCCAATCACACCCCTGTTTTTCAACAGCCTCAATTTCCTTACCAAAATTTGCAAAATCAGCAGAAAGAATAGATGGTGCAATTTTTATTGACTCTCTAGGCAATAGCGGTTCCATTTAGTGTGGACTTATAATTGATTTCTATGGGAGATAAAGCAAATGTCAACTCAAAATGTGAAGGCGGCGATAATCAAGGAAAATGGTGGAAGTGAGAAGTTTGAGATAGCTACACAAGAAGTTGGGTCTCCCGGTAGTGGCGAAATACTCATTAAACACAAAGCTATAGGACTGAATTTTATTGACGTCTATCACAGAACTCGAATCTCTGACAATTACGCTGTTCCACTACCTGCTGTGCTGGGCATGGAAGCATCTGGGATAGTTGAGGAAGTGGGGGATGGTGTTACTCACCTAGCTACAGGTGACAGAGTTGCATATGCCGCGACACCACCGGGGGCCTATTGTGAGGCCAGGGTGATGCCTGCCAAGCAGGTTTGCAAACTTCCAAATGAAATATCTTTTGAGGAAGGTGCTGCTATGATGCTCAAGGGATTAACTGTAAAGTATCTTTTTCACGATACAACGGAGCTTACAGCTGGAGACCAGGTTTTATTCCATGCAGCAGCAGGAGGTGTTGGGCTGATCGCCTGCCAATGGGCTAAAAGCGAAGGTATCGAATTGATAGGCACTGCAGGTTCAGATGAAAAGTGTCAGTTGGCAAACAAATTTGGAGCATCCAAAACCATCAACTATTCGAAGAATAACTTTGTTGAAGAAGTGATGAGAATGACAAATGGTAATGGTGTTCCAGTTGTTATGGACTCCGTTGGCAAAAGTACCTTCGACGACTCTTTGAGCTGTTTAAAAGATTTTGGTATCTTCATCTCCTTTGGAAATGCATCCGGAAACATTGATCCTATCGACTTAGGCATCTTAGCAAAAAAGTCACTTAAAATAACTAGAACAGGGCTGTTTACTCATATTAACGACTTTACACGTTGCCAAGAAATGGCAAAAGTGCTTTTTGAAAAAGTGGTTTCTGGAGATGTCAAAATACAGATAGACCAAACCTATTCATTGGATAATATTGCTTTAGCTCACGACTCTTTAGAAGCACGAAAAACAACAGGCTCTACTGTTATAACAATATAAAATTACATAATTGTTTTATATCTAGTTCCTTTAGCTGGGGGGTCTTCTGGAGGACCCGCAAAACACTGGGCATACTTCATCCATTCTTCAGCTGGCTTGCCAGTTATAGATAGTTTAGTGTCAGCAAAATTTCGTACCTGCGTTACTACTTGAGCAAACTCGACTGCCGTTCCCTCAATTTTTGAAGAGCTATCTTTATCATTCCATTCCCAGACTTGACCAGATGGTGCATTCAAAACCA
>CESF01002239.1_pt1 | contig 18457 bp, 15 predicted proteins | sample 356331 | NCBI WGS metagenome assembly CESF01 (sample SAMEA2621779, study PRJEB7988) | marine metagenome | biome: marine biome (ENVO:00000447); feature: surface water layer (ENVO:00002042); material: "saline water (ENVO:00002010), including plankton (ENVO:xxxxxxxx)" | depth 5 m
GAACAGTAGACATAAATACACAGGGGACATATACCATTACATATACTGCTACAGATGCAGCAGGCAATACTGGAACAGCAATAAGAACGGTTACTGTAGTTGCTATTAGTTTATCAATAGGCGATTTTTACCTGGGAGGTTATATCTTTTATCTCGATGGTAATGGTGGAGGTCTCATTGCGGCTAGCGTAGACCAACCAAGTGCTGAATGGGGTTGTTCTGGAACTGCAATTACTGGAGCAGATAGTCAAACTAATGGAGCTCAAAATACGATTGATATATTAGCAGGATGTCCAACACCAGGAATAGCAGCAGAGATATGTGCCAATTTATTTCTTAACGGGTATAGTGATTGGTACTTACCTTCCGAGAGTGAGCTCTATGCTATGTACATTAACATTGGCCCAGGATCTGGAGATGGACAGTTTAGCACGGGTGGAGTTTATGAAGGAACTGGAAATGTTGGTGGTTTTAGTAATGGGTATTACTGGTGTTCTACTGAAATAACTGCACCTGGTAGTCCTAATGATACTGCTGGGAGGGTTTGTGATTTCACTAATGGAAACCAAGGTGTAAACGACTTTAAGTATTCTATCAACTCAGTTCGCGCAGTTCGTGCTTTTTAACTACCATTGTTTCTGTTCAGAACTTCTCTCTGAGTTTTTAGAATTGTAGTGGTAACAATTGGTGTCGTTATTAAAGTCTCCTAAAAAGTTCGAACTCTCAAAAGTTTGGTTCGCAAGAAAGGAATTGCTTAAATGCAGTTCTCTTTTTTTATACTTCACATGCACCTACACGTACACCCTATGTATTTTTTTGTACATTTGGGTATGGTCATAACGCTAAAATTAATTTAAAAATTTCATTAATGATATTACATAAACTAAGAATTTCCTTTTTGTTTTTAATTTGCCTAGCATTATCATTTATTACATGTAGTGATAGTGATAATATTGTTCAGGAAGATGAAATCAACGCCGTAATGATGACTATGTCTGACTTTATGGCTCGATATGATTCAAATGTCAATTCAGATGAAAGTCAAAATTCAAGTGGAAATATGGCTATAGATTTTTGTTTTGAATTTGTGTTTCCTATTGATTTTCAGATGAGTAACAACACAACAAATACAGTAAACTCTCTTGAGGAATTTGTTGATTTATTAATTGAATCTAATGTTAATCCCTATATAGTCGATATAATCTACCCATTTGATATTTTAGTATTTAATGACGAAACGGACACTATTGACATAATGACGATTCAAAATGAAGAATCCTTTGTTAGCTTGTTAGATAATTGTGAATTTGACTTAGACGAGGATAATATTTGTTATGAAATTTACGATCCTGTATGTGTAGAAATCACTAACGCCCATGGTGAGACAATAGTTTTAGTTTATCCCAATGATTGTTATGCAGGTATTGATGGCTTTGGTGAAAATGACTTTTTAGAAGATTGTTATACAGATAGAGAATACGAAGATGATTTTTTTGAAAATGATTGCTTTGATTTAGTGTATCCTGTAACTTTATTAAATTCAAATGGAGATGCTATTACTATAGATAGTGAAGAAGCGCTTTTGGAATATATTGAAGAGTGGTACTCAGAAAACTGTAATAATCTTGATGAGTGTGATTTTGATTTTGAACTTGAATTTCCTATCACTGTAGAATATTACTCAGAAAATAATCAACAAACACAAACACTAGTCATAAATTCAGAAGAAGAACTTGATGGGTATATTGAAGAATATTGCGATTAATAGGTATAATGTTTTCTCAAATTTTTTTGGTAAGAGGAGCAAAAATTTCAAATAATTCACAAAGTTTTACAAGAAGTTCGAAACTTTCATAAGCTTGGGTTAAAATAACTTAAAATTACGATGTAATTTGCTTTAATTCAGAAATGGTAGTTGAAGGGTTTACACTTTTGAAAACAAAACTTCCAGCTACTAAAACGTCGGCGCCCAAGTCTGTTAATTTTTTCGCATTGGAAGCAGTAACACCGCCATCAACTTCAATTGTTATAGTAGCTTGTTTTTCTTGAATTAGTGCTTTGAGTTGTTTTATCTTTTCGTAAGTGCCCTCTATAAAACTTTGGCCTCCAAAACCAGGGTGTACACTCATTAAACAAACTAGATCAATATCATTAATAAATGGATCTAAGACTGCTACATTCGTGTCTGGGTTTATGGCAACCCCAGCTTTCATCCCCTCTTTTTTTATAGCTTTCATGGTTGATTTCAAATCTTTGCAAGCTTCGTAATGAACTGTTAAAACATCACTTCCCAACTCTGCAAAGGTTTTGATATAACGTTCGGGCTTTATAATCATTAAATGGACATCCAAGATTTTTTTGGCGTGTTTTGAAATGGCTTTTAAAACCGGCATACCAAAAGATATATTGGGGACGAATTCACCATCCATAATGTCAATGTGAAACCAATCGGCGTCACTTATATTGACCATTTCTATATCCCGTTGGAGGTTTGCAAAATCTGCAGCTAATATTGAAGGTGCTATTAATGAACTCATATAAATTGTTTAGTACCATAAAAATATAACAAAAATTAAACCAACGCTAAAAGGCAGGGGCTTAATCCTTATCCAAGATATGTTTTTAAAATTTTGCTTCGTGAGGTATGCTTCAAACGTCTTATGGCTTTTTCTTTTATTTGACGTACGCGCTCTCTTGTAAGGTCAAAAGTTTCACCAATTTCTTCTAAAGTCATTGGGTGTTGATCTCCCAATCCAAAATATAAACGAATTACATCCGCTTCTCTTGGTGTTAAAGTTTCTAGGGCCCGCTCAATTTCTGTTCTCAAAGATTCATGAAGAAGTTCCTTGTCTGGGTTTGGAGATTCTCCAGAACGCAAAACGTCGTATAAATTAGAGTCTTCGCCTTCAACGAGAGGCGCATCCATTGATACATGACGGCCAGAATTTTTCATAGATTCTTTGACATCATTGATGGTCATATCTAATTCTTTGGCAATTTCTTCGGCGCTTGGAGGTCTTTCGTGTGACTGCTCTAAAAACGCAAAGGTCTTATTAATTTTGTTTATAGAGCCAATTTTGTTTAGAGGTAAACGCACAATTCTTGACTGCTCTGCTAGGGCTTGAAGGATTGATTGACGAATCCACCAAACGGCATAGGAAATAAATTTAAAACCACGGGTTTCATCAAAGCGTTGTGCGGCTTTAATGAGTCCTAAATTCCCTTCATTAATTAAATCTGGGAGTGTCAAACCTTGATTTTGATATTGTTTGGCAACAGAAACTACAAAACGGAGATTGGCTTTAGTTAATTTTTCCAAGGCAATTTGATCTCCCGCTTTGATGCGCTGTGCCAATTCAACTTCTTCATCGGCAGTGATTAAATCGACTTTTCCAATTTCTTGAAGGTACTTATCAAGAGAGGCAGTTTCTCTGTTGGTAACCTGTTTTGTGATTTTTAGTTGTCTCATGATCTAATTTTATCTTATCGGTTTATTTTGGTATCACTTTATTATACGTTCAATAGTTGTTAAATGTTACAAAAAAAAGCCATTTTATTTAAAATGACTTTTTTGATGAATGATTAATAAGAAAGGTGATTAATTGCGTCTCGATCTGCGATCATTTCTGCGATTGTCTCTACCTCTGTTATTAGAATTTCGATCTCTAGGTGGACGCTCAACATAACCTTCTGGTTTTGGAAGTAATGCTTTGCGTGACACTTTGTCTTTTCGAGTTCGGGCATCAACGCCAAAGTATTTAACGTCAAAGACATCGCCCATATTCACAACATCCGAAACATTTTCGGTGCGTTCCCATGCCAGCTCACTCACGTGAAGTAAAACTTCATTGCCCGGAGCTTCCATGTATTCAACAACGGCTCCAAAGTCGAGCATTTTAATTACTTTAACTTCGTAAACACTGCCAACTTCTGGCTTAAACATAATGGAATCAATTTTTGCTAAAACGGCATCAATTCCATTTTGATCTGTTCCGAGGATTTCAACAATTCCTTCTTCAGTAACAGGATCTTCATTGATAACAATGGTTGTTCCAGTTTCTTTTTGAAGTTCTTGAATGACTTTTCCACCAGGACCAATAAGGGCACCGATGAATTCGTTAGGGATAATTCGCGTCACCATTTTTGGTGCATGTGGTTTCACATCTTCAGCTGGCGCTGAAATGGTATCGGTGAGTTTTTCCAATATGTGTAAACGTCCGTCACGCGCTTGTTGAAGTGCTTTTACCAATATTTCATAGGAAAGACCTTTCACTTTGATGTCCATTTGACAGGCGGTAATACCATCCGATGTTCCAGTGACTTTAAAGTCCATATCGCCAAGGTGGTCTTCATCACCTAAAATATCCGATAAGACAGCATATTTGCCACTCTCAGCATCTGAGATGAGTCCCATTGCAATTCCAGAAACAGGTTTCTTTAACTGTACCCCAGCGTCCATGAGTGCCATGGTTCCAGAACAAACGGTAGCCATAGAAGACGATCCATTACTTTCTAAAACTTCACTGACCACACGAACGGTGTAAGGACAATCTTCAGGAACCATTCCTTTGAGGGCACGTTGTGCTAAATTTCCATGTCCAACTTCACGTCTTGAAGTTCCGCGTATTGGGCGGGCTTCTCCAGTACAGAAGGGAGGGAAGTTGTAGTGTAAATAAAAACGCTCTTCTCCTTCATGTGATGGCATATCTATCTGATTGGCATCTCTAGAAGTTCCCAAAGTGACAGTTGCCAATGCTTGGGTTTCTCCACGGGTAAATACAGAAGATCCATGTGTTGAGGGTAGGTAATCTACTTCACACCAAATAGGTCTAATTTCATCGGTCTTTCGGCCGTCGAGTCTCAAGCCTTCATTTAGTGTTAAATCTCTTACAGCTGCCTTTTCGGCTTTTCTGTAGTATTTGGAAATTAAATCCCCAAATTCTTCTTGCTCTTTCTCTGAAAAACTGGCTTTGATTTCTTCTTTTATTTCAGAAAATGAGGCACTTCTTTCGTGCTTTGCAGAACCAGCTTTAGCCACAGCATAAACCTTATCATAGGCCATGTCGTGTACTTTCTTCGCAAGTGCTTCATCTTCTCTTTCTGGTTCGTATTCACGCACTTCTTTTTTGCCAAAAGCTTTGGCTAATTTTTCTTGTGCTGCACATTGTACTTTGATTGCTTCATGTGCGAATTTAATGGCCTCTGCCATTTCCTCTTCAGAAATCTCATCCATTTCCCCTTCAACCATCATCACTGAATCTGCGGAGGCACCAATCATCATATCGATATCGGATTCTGCAAGTTGAGCTCTTGTGGGGTTGATGACAAATTCTCCATTGACGCGACCTACTCTAGCTTCAGAGATGGCGCATTCAAAAGGAAAATCCGACAGCTGTATAGCTGCAGAAGCGGCCAGTCCTGCCATAGCATCTGGCATGACATCCTCGTCATGAGACATCAATTGAATCATCACCTGCGTTTCTGAATGGTAATCTTTTGGAAATAGTGGACGTAGTACGCGGTCTACCAATCGCATGGTTAAAACTTCCCCATCACTAGGTCGGGCTTCACGTTTAAAGAAGCCACCAGGGTAACGCCCTGCAGCCGCAAATTTTTCACGGTAATCTACCGTAAGAGGTAGAAAGTCCACATCAGATTGTTTGTAATTGGATACTACTGTGCAAAGCAGCATACACTTTCCGGATTGAACTACTACAGAGCCATGGGCTTGTTTGGCTAGTTTTCCGGTTTCAATGGATATTTCTCTTCCATCACCGAGGTCTATGACCTCTTTATAAACTTTTGGAATCATTTTATTTTTTTCTAATTAAACATTGGTGTTGTGTTGTTGTTGTGTGGTGTGACCAATGAAAAACTTTAATTAGCTTCTTCTATTTGTTGGCGTAAATTATACGCAAAAAGTAAAAAAGAGGCATAAGGCCTCTCTTTTAATATTATTTTCTTAATCCTAATTCTTTTACAATCGCACGGTATCTCAAGATGTCTTTCTTCATAAGGTAATCCAACAATGAGCGGCGTTTTCCTACAAGCTTTACAAGCGATCTTTCTGTGTTAAAATCTTTTCGATTTTGCTTTAAGTGTCCTGTAAGGTGATTGATTCGGTGGGTAAACAATGCAATTTGGCCTTCCGTAGATCCGGTGTCCTTTGCATCTTTACCGTGTTTTTTAAAGAGATTTTCTTTAATCTTTTTTGTTAAGTACATTCCAATATTTGTTTAAATAATTTTTATGCAAACAATTCTGGCTCTCAGAATTGAGGTGCAAATATAGACATTTTCGATAAAACGAAGCTTTGCTTTGGATATTTTATAGCCTGAGCTCTTGATTTGAGATCAAATCAATGTATTTGTTCACTTGATTTTTAAGATCCTGGCGGTGGGTAATAAAGTCTAAAAACCCATGTTCCAACACAAACTCCGCTGTTTGAAACCCATCGGGCAGTTCTTTTCCGGTAGTATCGCGAACCACACGAGGTCCTGCAAAGCCAATGAGCGCGCCAGGTTCGCTAATATTGATGTCTCCTAGCATTGCGAATGAGGCGGTAGTACCCCCTGTTGTTGGGTCTGTACATAGTGAAATATAAGGAATTCCAGCATCGGCCAATTGCGCCAATTTAGCAGACGTTTTGGCCAGTTGCATTAGGGACAACGCGGCTTCCATCATACGGGCGCCCCCAGATTTTGAAATGATCATAAATGGGGTTTTGTGTTTCAAAGCATAATCCGCTGCACGGGCAATTTTTTCTCCAACAACACTTCCCATGGAACCCCCTATAAAACGAAAGTCCATACAAGCAATTACCAAGTCTTTTCCTTTGGATTTCCCAACTGCTGTGCGAACGGCATCTTTAAGCATTGTTTTATCTTGTGCCGCCTTAAGCCTGTCGGAGTATTTTTTTTTGTCCGAAAATTTCAAAGGGTCTTTAGACGTGATTTTTTTGTCAAGTTCTTTGAATTTGTTGTCGTCAAATAATATATCGAAATACTCATTACTTCCAATCCGAACATGGTATCCGTCTTCTGGGCTGACAAAAAAATTCTTTTCTAATTCTTCAGTCTCAATGATTTTTCCAGTTGGAGATTTGTACCAGAGTCCCTTGGGGGTATCACGCTTTGCTTCTGTGGGAGTCTGAATGCCTTTGTCTGTTCTTTTGAACCAAGCCATAATGTTCTAAATGGTTAGAATGAAAAACAAATCTAAGAATATTTTTTTACAATGTATCCACATTGTTTAAATCTTCAAAGGCCTTTTTCAAACGCTCGCTAAAGGCTTGTTCAGCTTGTCTTAACCAGCGTCTTGGGTCGTAGTGTTTTTTATTTGGAACATCTGCTCCATCAGGATTGCCAATCTGGGCCGCTAAATAATCTTCATTTGATTTAAAATCGTCCCGTACTCCCGTCATAAATGCATATTGAAGATCGGTGTCAATGTTCATTTTTATAACTCCGTATCCGATGGCTTCTCTAATTTCTTCCACAGATGATCCTGAGCCTCCATGAAAAACAAAATCGATATGATTTCTAGCAACCCCGTATTTTTCAGTGATAAATTCTTGAGAGTTTTTGAGAATTTTTGGCGTCAATTTTACATTTCCTGGCTTGTACACGCCGTGTACATTTCCAAACGCAGCAGCAATTGTAAACTGATCACTCACTTTGCTCAATTCTTCATAAGCGTATGCTACTTCTTCTGGTTGGGTGTAGAGTTTAGACACATCGACGTCGCTGTTGTCTACGCCATCTTCCTCACCACCGGTAATACCCAGTTCTATTTCAAGTGTCATACCCATCTTGGACATTCTATCTAAATATTGTTTACAAATCTCTATATTTTCTTCAATGGGCTCCTCAGAAAGGTCAATCATGTGTGAGCTGTAAAGAGATTTTCCTGTAGCCTTAAAATGTGCTTCACTGGCATTTAATAAACCATCAATCCAAGGCAATAGTTTTTTTGCACAGTGGTCAGTATGCAGAATTACAGGCACCCCATAGGCTTCTGCCAATTGGTGAACGTGTTTTGCTCCTGCTACTGAACCCGCAATGGCTGCTTTTTGATCTTCGTTTGACAGTCCTTTTCCAGCGTTGAATTGTGCCCCCCCATTTGAGAATTGAATGATGACGGGAGCATTGAGGTTTTTTGCTGTTTCCAAAACCGCATTGATGGTGTTAGAGCCTATGACATTGACCGCGGGAAGGGCAAAACTTTTTTGTTTTGCAAGCTTAAAAATCTCTTGTACTTCTTTTCCAGTGGCAACACCGGCTTTGATTGAGTGACTCATTGTGTGTTTTGTTATTTGCGCAAAAGTACTAAAATTTATTGCTTTAAATTAAGGTTTTTAAATATGATTCACAGCCAATTGAAACGAAATCGTTTGCGTCTTTTTTGATTTATTTTAGAAAGGATAATTGAGACCAATGTTATAGACAACATTGCTGAAATTAAAATCTCTGAACCAACGGTTGCTCATGGAGTAGGTGGGGTTGTAGGCTTTAAAACCAGTGTCAAATCTCAAAATAAAAAAATCAAAATCATAGCGAAGCCCGATACCAGCCCCAACCGCAATGTCTTCTAAAGACTTGAAGCCCGTAAAAATTGCCTTTGGGTCTTTAACATCGTCCAAAACATTCCAGATGTTACCTGCGTCTATAAAAAAAGCACCATTGAGCTTCCCAAAGAGCTTATATCGATGTTCTAAACTAAATGCTATTTTTAAGTTTGCTTCATTAAACTCATTGTTATTATCCGAACGGCCGGGCCCTAAATTATAGGCTGTCCATGCACGGTTATCATTTGATCCACCAGCAAAAAAACTTTTTGAAAAGGGGATGGTAGCGGCATTTCCCAGTGGCAGTGCTACACCAGCAAATGTCCTTAGTGCAAGAACATTATCTCGCCCTAGGTCCCATAATTTGATATAATCAAGTTCTGTTTTTACGTACTGAGAAAATGCCACATTGTTAATTTCAAATTCCCCATTTTCGTTTTTATCCAATCCAATAAGGTCAGATGCTGCATTTAGTAAGTTTCCAGCCAATTCAAGTCTTAATCTAAAGATTGAAAAATCAGTGTCAAATGCATTCTCGCGCTTGTCTTTTATTAAATTGAAGTTACTGGCTAAAATAAGGTTGTCTTGTATGAGTCTGTTTTTTCGTTCCCGAATGTTTCTGACGGTTCGATAATCATTGCTGTTGCTGCTTTGAAAATTAGCGTCGGCGTTCACCAATGTCATAAAATCATCTGCTCTATTGATGTTAAGTTGATTTGTTCCATCACTGTTTTGTGTTAAATACTCATCAGGAGTTGGATATGAGGTGATCGCAATTGTTCCCAATCGATTGAAAGAATTTTGATAGACATTAAAATAATTTCCAGGGTTAAGATTCCTGACATATTGAAGGTTTAAAAGGTCAAACGTATTGGTTGTATTTTTCTTTGTAAACCAATTGTATCGCAAGCGGCCATTGAAAGTTTGCTTGTCTAGGCCGATGTTCTTCTGACCCGTAAACCCCACCCCAAATTGTGTGTTGGGTAACATATATTTAGGAATTATTTTTTCGGTATTTAATGGAAAAAACATTCGCGGAATGTTAAGCTTAATATCAGCCCCTAATTCATTAATATCAAAGAATCTCTCTTCAGATTTCGCACCATCCTTTGAGGCACCAATGGCTCCAATGGTAGAGACTTGTAGGGTTTCGGCCCCCTTAAAAATGTTTCTTATAATAACCCCTGAGGTAAATGAAAGGCCAATTTTTTGAATGTTGCTTTGAGAGACATTAAAATCAAATCCGAGTCCGTATTTTTTCTTTGGATTAAGATAAATGTTTGCCGTGAGCGTTGTGTCTTTTTCGTTTTCTAAATATTCAATGTTTGGATATTTAAAAGTGTTAAGGGCATTCAAATAGCGATAGGTCCTTGTTTTGTCTAAATCGCTGTATAAATTTCCTTTTGCGATCTGAACAACATTTGCAATGGACTTTGGTTTGTATTTTAATTTTTTGAAATTATAAAAATTAAAATCATTGAATGACGCCGATTTTATAGCAGTCAGTTTGTTGCGATTTTCAAAACTTGCGTCGGTAAAAATATTAACTTCTTTAATTTTGTAAACCTTGAAGGCTTGTTGGGATAAACTGTCGCCATTTCTAATAATTCTGTTTTGAATACTCATTTTAACATCGACTAAATGGTCTTTTCCAATGGTGTCATTTTCAAAACGGATGTAATCTTGTGAAAAGTGGTAAATACCTGAGTTTCGAAAATTAACAGAGACTCTTGAGCGTTCTTTTTCAAAGTTTGAAATGTCAAATTGCGCGCCTTTTTTAATCCATGAACGGGATTTGGATTGCTCGTAAATTGAATCTAATACAGCGGTTTCAATTTTTGTACTTTTAATGCCAATTTTATACGGATCTCCAGTAAAAATTTGATACTCTAGATTAGCCCGTTGCTTGGACAATGTATCTACAGTATAGTTCACGGTCCGATCAAACCACCCTTTTGAAAAATAGTAGCGCTCTAAGTTTAGTTTAGTTTTATTAATTTTCAGAGTATCTAAAATCTCAGGAATTTCACCCGTATTTTTCAACCAGCGGTTGAATCCTAAGGACGATTTTTTAATATTTCCCATTTGTTTTTCAGAAAACAGTTTTTTATAACGTTGATTGCGCTTGGGCCGTTTGTTGAGCCATCTATCGTAAATGGAGTCTTTGTTGGGTCGTGCCAAGTTATAAAGGTGGAGTTTGAATGGAACGCCAAGGAACTTATTGTTTACTTTTTGAAAGGAAAGTTTAGAAAGTGTTTCTGATTTGTTGTTTTCCCCGTTGACAATAAATGTATTTTCGGTAATCAAGAAGTCATGCTTTTGAACTCTTTTAACCGCATCACACCCGTAGAGTATACAGGCTCCTACAGTGATGACTGTAATTTTTTTTAGCGTTTGCTTCAACAAGACACAAATAAAATTTAGATTTATACTTTCAAAAAGAATATTAACCAAATGTACATTTTTTAGATGTTAACTAAAAACCAATCTAAGCGAATCCTAAGTTTAAGGCAAAAAAAACAGCGTTTAAAACAAGGACTTTTTATAGTGGAGGGACCAAAGGTTGTTCAAGAATTTATAGGTTCTAATTATGAGTTGGTTGAAATTTTTTCAATCAATAATCACTATGCCCATTTTGAAGGAAAACTTACAATTATTGATGAAAATGCGTTAAAAAAAATCAGTTCTCTTGTAACACCAAATACAGTATTGGCTGTTTTTAAAATTCCAACTCCTACTGAGGTAAATTCCAACAGCTTGATTTTGGCGCTGGATGAATTGAACAATCCTGGGAATTTAGGAACCATCATTCGGCTTTGCGATTGGTTTGGAATTAAAGATTTGGTATGCAGTACAACAACTGTTGATTGTTACAATTCTAAAACAGTCCAGGCTGCCATGGGATCGCACACCCGCGTCAATATAATTTACTTGGATTTAGAATTATTTTTAGACACCCAATCCCGCACCATTGGTACTTTTATGGATGCTAAAGCCTCAATTTATGAAATGGAACTCCCAAGTTCTGGAGTTATTGTTTTGGGAAATGAAGCCAATGGGATTTCAGATACGATAGCCTCAAAGTTGAATACAAGGCTCGCAATCCCCCGATTTGGTTTGTTAAAACAAACTGAAAGTTTGAATGTCGCAAATGCGGCTGCCATTGTTTTGAGTGAATTTAAAAGACGGTCTATTGAAAGGTAAAGTTGATGAAAAGGCCCCTGGTTTGAATCTGATCAATATTGCGTGTCCATGGACTGTTTGGATCAAAATCTTTAATGTGTTCGTCTTTTATGGAAAAAACACCGCGCAGTGAAGGAGTAAACTTAAACCATGTGAGATAAATATCCACCCCAATTCCCAATTCATAAAAAATATTGTTTTTGGTCATCCTAAAAACACCTTGACTATTGTCATCGGGGTTGTCTTGATTGCTTGACAAGTTTAATGCTGTAGAAATGCCCCCCACAACAAATGGCTTGATGTTGTCGACACGTTTGGTTGAAATTTTAATTAACAATGGAATGTGAATGTAGGTGGATCGCAATTCACGTTCAAGGTCTTTTTCTTCATAAATAAGACCCTCAAAATAGGTTCCACTGTAGCTCAAAGTTCGGTTGGACATGACCAATCCTGGCTCTAGGCGAATGTCAAAATAATCATTGATTCGAATATTGCCTATCAATCCCACATTGAAGCCTGTAGACTTGATAACTTGTATGTCCTCAACGTCAGTTTTGTAGTCAATATTAAAGTCGTAATTGTTGAATCCTAGGTAATAGCCATAGGAGAACTTTGCCTTGTCAAAATTTTCATTGTTTATCAATCGCTCTTTTGTAAACAATTGCGCTTCTCCTTGAAGAAAGCACAAACAGATAGATAAAAGACTTAAAAAGGGTTTCATATTTATTGTTTTGATGCTGTATAAATCGTTGCAACTCCAAAGGTTTGGGGTAGGTCTTTAACTTTTATAAACCCAGTTTTTTTCAAAATATTGTTGAAAGCCTCTCCATATGGAAATTTTGCTGCGGAAGCACTTAAATAGCCATAGGCTTGTTTGTCCCTTGAAAACAGCTTGCCGATGAGTGGTAGAAAAATTTTGGTATGCATAAAATAGCCCTGACGGAATGGAAATTTCGTGGGAACGGAAGTTTCTAAAATAACAAAAATACCACCTGGCTTTAGAACTCGAAGTATTTCTGAAAGCCCCTTTTCTAAAGTCTCAAAATTACGCACTCCAAAAGCGACTGTAATGGCATCAAAACTATCATTTTCAAAAGGTAGGTTTTCAGAATCTCCAACGACCATATCGATGGTATGATTCAGTTGTTTTAGATTAATTTTTTCACGGCCTACATTTAGCATGCCTTCACTAATGTCCAATCCGATAATTTTTTTGGCATTGGTTTTGGTTAAATTGATGGCTAAATCCCCAGTTCCAGTTGCAATATCTAAAATTGAATCAGGATTTTGTAATCCTACAATTTCTACCACTTTATTGCGCCACTTTAGGTCAATTCCAAATGAAATGACTCGATTTAAGCCATCGTATTCATTGGAAATTGTGTCGAACATTTGAGCAACTTGCTGTTTTTTGCTCATTGAACTGTTTTTGTATGGTGTAATTTTTTTAGGCATCTAATAGGTTAAATTTTCATCTTTTTGCACTGCAAAGAAATGCAATTCAAAATCAAATCCCTAAAAATAAACTATATTTGCACATCTATTAAATGATAATTAATGAAAATAATAATTGCTGGCTCTGGTCAAGTTGGATCTCACTTAGCAAAATTATTATCATACGAATCTCAGGAAATTACTCTTATTGATTCTAATGATGAAAAACTTACTTTCCCTAACAGCCAATTAGACATCAAAGTTATTGAAGGAGATTGTACTTCAATTTCCGTTTTACACAAAGCTAATATTTCTGATACTGATCTATTTGTTGGCGTAACTTCTTCTGAATCTGTAAATTTAATAGCCTGCTATTTAGCACGTAAATTAGGCGCTAGAAAGACCATTGCTAGGATATCCAACCCTGAAATCATTGAAGCTAAAAACTTTGATTTTTCTGATTTAGGAATCAGTGAACTTATCTCACCCGAAATTTTGACATCCAAGGAGATAAGCATGGTTGTTAATAGGGCTGAATTCACAGATCCATTTGAATTTGATGATGGTGCTTTGATTACCTTGGGTTTGAGTGCAACGCATACCTCCACCTTTGTAGGCAAAACCGTTGTTGAGGCTGCTGGAATTTTTCCAGAAACACACTTTTTCCCTATTTCCATTAAGAGAGGTGATAAAACAATTATACCAAGAGGAGATACGGTGTTTCATTCTGGAGACCACATCGTTTTTATGACTGAACCTCGTGGTGAGGAGGAACTGCTTAAGCTTTCTGGTCAAAATAATGGAGAAATCAAAAATGTGATGATTTTAGGCGGGGGAAGAGTGGGCAAGAAAGTTGCTGAAGATTTATCTGCTGAAAATATCAATGTTAAACTGGTAGAAAGTAACAAGCACAGGGCAGAAGTGTTGGCCGAAGATTTAAGTGATTGCTTGATTATATATGGCGATGGTACCAACTCTGAGCTTTTGGAGGAAGAAAACCTTGGTCAAATGGACGCTTTTATCGCTGTGACAGGCGATTCAGAAACCAATATAATGTCAAGTTTAATAGCGAAATCCAAAGGCATCACAAAAACCATTGCTTTGGTTGATAATCTGGATTATTACAAGCTGACCCAAATAAGTGGTATTGATACCTTAATCAACAAAAAATTATTGGCTGCTGATGCGATTTCTAAGCATGTTCACAAAGCTGAAATTATTGCCATTTCACAGTTGGACAATATGGATGCAGAGTTATTAGAATTTGTTGTAAATGAAGATTCTGAGGTCTGTAATAAGGAAGTAAAGACATTAGACTTTCCCAGATGTGCCATTATTGCCGGAGTCATTAGAGATGGTGAGGGCTATATCGTTCTGGGGGACTTTAAAATTTTGAATCAAGACAGAGTCGTTGTTTGCTGTTTAAAGGATTCAATTCAAAAAATAGAAAAACTCTTCTAAATTTACCATGAAAATAAATATTAAAATAATTTTTTATTTTTTGGGATTTCTGCTATTAATCAATGGGGGGTTTATGTTTTTGACTGCTTTATTGAGTTATTTTTACGAAGATGGAATTACAAATAGTTTATTAACATCAGGAGTTATCGTTACAGTTGTAGGTTTACTCATGTTGTTCTTGAACAAAAACCATGACAAGCAAATTAATAAGCGAGAAGGTTATTTGGTGGTTGTTTTAGGTTGGCTAGTCATGATTTTTTCAGGTACAATCCCTTATGTTTTAACAGGTACAATTCAAGGTTTTTCTAATATATTTTTTGAAACTACATCCGGTTTTACAGCCACAGGTGCTACAATTATTAATAATGTAGAAATATTGCCTGAAGGAATCTTATTCTGGAGAAGCATTACCCATTGGTTGGGCGGTATGGGAATGATCGTTTTTGCGATTGCTATTTTACCCTTACTTGGAATTGGAGGAATGCAGTTGTTTAGTGCCGAATCACCTGGCCCTAATACAGATAAATTACATCCCAGAATTACCGATACAGCCAAAAGATTATGGCTTATTTATGTTTCATATACGGTCATTGAAACGGTCTGTTTGAAATTAGCTGGAATGTCATTTTTTGATGCTGTGAATCATTCTATGAGTAATATAGCATCTGGAGGTTTTTCAACAAAGAACGCCAGTTTGGCCCATTGGAATTCAAATCCTTTGATTCAATACATCGTTATATTTTTCATGTTTATCGCTGGAGCAAATTTTGTCCTAAGTTATTTTGGATTCAAGTTGAACTTTAAAAAAATATTTAAGGACGAGGAGTTTAAAATCTATTCATTCCTTTTAATTGGACTTACAATCGCTGTCGCATTGGTTATTTATTTCAATACAGGGTTTTTAACTGAACTTGATTCTCAGTTACATAGAATTGAAGGGGTTTTTAGGCACTCTTTATTTCAAGTTGTTTCAATCATTACCACAACGGGGTTTGTAACAGCGGACTACACTTCATGGACACCTTTACTGCTTTTAATGTTTTTTGGCATGATGTTTTTGGGAGGCTCTTCAGGAAGTACTTCTGGCGGTTTCAAAATAATGCGTCATTTGTTAATCATTAAAAATGGCATTTTACAGTTTAGAAAAATATTACATCCGCATGCAATTATTCCATTGCGCTACAACACATCTTCTGTTTCGAATGAAATCACCTATAATATATTGGGTTTTTTCATTGTTTATATGCTTTCATTTATTGTAGGGACTCTCGTTTTTGCTTTATTTGGACTTGATTTCGAATCTGCACTGGGGGTTTCAGCTTCAAGTTTAGGGAATGTCGGGCCTTCAATTGGTTCTTACGGTCCTTTAAATACGTTTTCTGAACTGCCAAATCTAGCCAAGTGGTGGTCCTCTTTTTTAATGCTTCTTGGGAGGCTTGAATTGTTTACAGTGCTAATTATTTTCACTACTTACTTCTGGAGAAATAGGTAAAATACTAGCTCAGCGATTTTTTAATTCTTTCAACAGCTTCTATGATTTGTTTTTTTGAAGCTGCATAAGAAATTCGAATACAATTTGGGTTTCCAAAGGCATCTCCTGTCACAGTAGCTACCAATGCCTCTTCTAATAAAAAGAGTGATAAATCTGTTGCATTATTGATTTTCACACCATTAAAAGTTTTTCCGAAAAGCGAAGAAACATCGGGGAACACGTAAAATGCACCTTGTGGAACGTTGCATGAAAAACCGTCTATTCCAGACAAAAGATTTAACATTAAATCCCTTCGTGCTTTAAATTCATCAATCATGTATTGAACTTTGGATGGAGGTGCCTCTAAAGCGGAGATGACGGCGCGTTGGGCGATGCAATTAGCCCCGCTTGTAATCTGACCTTGCATTTTATTACAAGCCCTTGCAATCGTTTCTGGCGCTCCCAAATAGCCTATACGCCATCCGGTCATTGCAAAAGCTTTAGATACGCCATTAACCGTAATGGTGCGGTCGTACATGTCTTCAAATTGAGCCATGCTTGCATGACCACTTCCGTAGTTTATATGTTCGTAGATTTCATCCGAAACCACATATATTTTTGGGTGTTTTTGAAGCACATCCGCAAGCGCTCTTAATTCTTGTTCGCTATATACAGAACCGCTAGGGTTACAAGGCGAGCTGAACCAGATCATTTTAGTGTTTGAAGTGATCGCTGCTTCCAATTGTGCCGGCGTCATTTTAAAATCGGTTTCAATCGATGTTTTGACTTCAACAGGAGTCCCTTCGGAAAGTTTTACAATATCTGCATAACTCACCCAGTAAGGGCATGGTAAAATCACTTCATCGCCTTTGCTTAACAAGACTAATGCCACATTTGCCAAACATTGTTTGGCACCTGTAGAAACCACAATTTGACTGGGCTTATATGAAAGCTTATTATCTCTTTTGAATTTTGTAATAATTGCTTGTTTCAATTCTCCATAACCATCAACAGGAGTGTAAGAATTATAGTTGTCATCAATGGCTTGTTTGGCGGCATCTTTGATAAAGTCGGGGGTGTTAAAATCGGGCTCTCCAAGACTCAAGCCAATGATGTCTTTTCCTTCTGCTTTTAATTCTCGCGCTTTGGCGGCCATGGCAAGAGTTGCAGAAGTCGCCATGTTTAGGATTCTGTCTGAAAGTAATTGGTTCATTTGTTATTGGTTAGGTTTGCATGCTGGGTTTTACCCCCATTAATTTTAAATAGCTAAAGTGCGCAATGATTGCTTTTCTTGTGGTTTTATATTCATTATAGGGTAGATTGAATTCTTTGGCTGTTTTTTTTACTATTTCAGCAATTTTACCATAATGAATATGAGATATATTTGGAAAAATATGGTGCTCTACTTGGTGGTTTAACCCCCCAGTAAACCAATTGATGATTTTACTTTTCGGGGAAAAGTTTACAGTTGTTTTTAGTTGGTGAATAGCCCAAGTATTTTTTAAACTCCCATCTTTTTCAGGTAACGGCATTTCGGCTGCATCCATGACGTGCGCCAATTGAAAAATGACACTTAATATCAAACCGGCTGTGTAGTGCATCACAAAGAAACCGATAAGTATTTTCCACCAAGCAAGATCTAGAACAGCTATTGGAAGTACAATCCACAAGCTCAGGTAAACGATTTTAGAAATCACTAATGTACTCCAATTTACAAATGGATTAGGGAGTTTCCCGTAAGCCAATTTTTGTTTCATATAGCGTTTCATTTGAATAAAATCTGTTGTAATCGCCCAATTAATGGTCAAAAGGCCATAGAGTAAAATGGAATAATAGTGTTGAAAACGGTGATACCATTTCCATTCCGCATGTTTAGTAAAGCGCAAAATACGTCCTGAATCTAAGTCTTCGTCATGTCCATGAACATTGGTATAAGTATGGTGGAGTACATTGTGTTGTACTTTCCAATTGTAGACATTACCAGCCAGGATATAAATACTACTACCCATAAGCTTGTTTACCCATGATTTTTTTGAAAAAGATCCGTGGTTCCCGTCGTGCATCACATTCATACCAACCCCGGCCATACCAACTCCCATAACGAAGGTCAGTAGAATCTGAAGCCAACCAGGCATGCTTAACGTCAAAATAAAAATATAAGGCATAAAGAATAGCGTGAACATAATAATGGTTTTCAACCATATTTTCCAATTTCCTGTCCGCTTAATATTGTTGTCTTTGAAATAAGAATTCACTCTTGAATTTAAGATTCTAAAGAAATTTGTGGCATCTTTTCTGGGAAATTTTAGCTTGGGTTTAATCATGGATATAAATTAGTTTTT
>CESF01092162.1_pt1 | contig 18439 bp, 18 predicted proteins | sample 356331 | NCBI WGS metagenome assembly CESF01 (sample SAMEA2621779, study PRJEB7988) | marine metagenome | biome: marine biome (ENVO:00000447); feature: surface water layer (ENVO:00002042); material: "saline water (ENVO:00002010), including plankton (ENVO:xxxxxxxx)" | depth 5 m
GTAATCAGCAATTTACATTAAATAATGATACATCACAAAGATGGGTTATTAATATTGGATTAGAAAAAACGACTTCTGCTGAAATACTATCAGGTGGAACAGTGAAAAATGCTACAATGGAACAATTTAATTTACAAGGATTTGAAATTTATATTGATGGCGTTAAAGGTCAGGTTTCATTTGAAAATGCAAGTTAAATATTAAATAAATGAAATAATTTGACATATATATATATTTTCATTGTAATATATATGTCAATATTAAAAGGTAACTATGATAATAAGGGTGTAACTAATATTACTGATGCACAATATATAATAAATTGGGTTGCTGCTGGTGGAAATGAGACGAATATAGGTCAAACATTGGTTGATATTTTTGGTAATGAATATGTTGTTAATCAAGCAGATTTATTAAAGGATACTGGGGCAGGTGGTATTGTCAATATAACAGATGCTCAATATATCATAAATTGGGTTGCGGCTGGTGGTAATGAAACAACTATAGGTGAAACAATGGTGGATATTTTTGGTAATGAATATATAATTAATTATATTGGTAGTTTAGAAACTTGGAATTCATTTACTAAAGAGATATCTACATCAAGATATAGATATTTTATAGAAATATATAATATTCCAAAAAATACTACAGGATTGATTTCTGGTATAAAAGAAAATGATGGTATTATTGTGAAAAATTCAAATGTTGATGATAGTGTTACTAGTAATATTTCAAGTAAATCAAAAAGTGGAACATCTGGGTTTATAAATGATTATGATAATTCACAACAAAATATAACAAATGGTAATATAGGTGTTTCAACTAATACATTTTATCATAAATCATTATCGGTTCCAATGAAAACATCATCAATTACATTAAAAGATGTTATTTTATATATATTTTTTCCAGGTAATTCATATACTAATCTTGATAATAATAGTGGTTCTCAAGTTCCAATAAATTTTGATGATTTACAAAATAATCCTATAGTATATAATAATAGTACAATTATTATTGATTATGCGTCATATAAGTTAATATACAATAATAACAATCAAATAACAGAGATTGATATTAGAGAAAAAATACAAAATATTATATTATAGATATTATGTTTAAAAATCTTTCATTATATTCATAATATTTTTATCATAATCAAAATTATTTTGAATACACCAGTTTAAACTTTTTTGTATTCCACGTTTTTTTAATTTTTCAAGTTGTTCTTTTATATTTTCAACATTTTTTAAATTAATTACAGATAATGTTGTATCAACCATTTGTTGGAACATTATATTATTTATTTCACTAAGTTTATTTAAAAAGAAAGAAGGTATATCAATATTTAAAATTTTTATATTATTATCTTTTTTTATTTTATTTTTTATTACATTTAATACATTATTTGCGAGTGAATATAAAAATTGTGGTTCGTAATTTGATAAATAATTGCTACATATAACAATTTTTTCATTATCAGTATTTTTAATTAATAATGGTTTAGTAATTATAATTTTATTATAACAACTTGACAATAAATAAAAAATGTCCATTAACGAACGGTCAATTAATCCATTTATGGAAAATATTAACGTTCCACCTTTTTTTTGTATTATTAATGAATACAATATTTTCATAATAATTAAATCATTTTCTTTTATACAAGGTAATGTTACATTTATCATATTTATTTCGTTGTTAGATAAAAAGGTAATAATATCATAGTGTCCATTATATTTATTAGAACAATACATTAACATGTCTTCATTTAGAATATTATAGCTTATGTATTCATCAAAAACAATATTATCATTTATTGATAGATAATTGTGATTTTTTCTCCATTCTTCACTGTATATACCGTTATGTTTATCATTATTTGATAATCTTTTTATATTTAAATATTGAATAATACCGGTTTGACACATTGAAAAATGAAAGCAATGTAAATTGCTTATTAATTTATATTTTTCCAAAAAATTGTATATATTATTTAATTCCCATATAACATAAAATGAACGATTTAAAGCAATAAATTTTGTTATAGAATTATTATCATTTTTATCATTTTTATCATTTTTTTTATTTTTATTACTATAATTATTAATATTCATTATATTTCTATAATAAAAATAATATTCATTATATAAATTCCATATAGAAGCATATTTTTTACGCATTTTTTCTAATTTTTTATTATAATAATGAATTGTTGTTCTTGAATTATTAGTGTTTGATGATATTGAATAAACTGAAAAGTGATCAGGGTTTATATATGAATAATTTTTTGGTATATAGAAATAACTCATAGTTTTATACTATATTAATTATTTTAATTACTTTTTAAGTGTAAGTTTAACTCTTTTATTTATTTTTTTAGCATTTTTATTTGTTTTTTTATTATTTTCATTATTATTATCTTCTTTATTAATTTCAATATTATCATCATTATCATCATTATCATCATTATTATTATTCTCTTTGTTATTTTTTTTCATATCTTCAATATTTTCATTAAATTCCATAACTTCTTGTTGTAATTCTTTTGATAGATCTTCTTTTGTAATTTGTCTTACTTTTTTAAATACAAAGAATTTATTTAAAAATGATACTTTTTTTTCTTGTTCACTCATATATCTTGATTTACCAATATTACTTTCTTTTATATGATTATTTCTTATTTCACTTTCAAGATGCATAAATAATTCATTAAACATTCCCATACCAGATGGTAATCCAATTTGATTTGCTTCTTCTTTTGATATCACAATAAAACCATAATTTGACATTAATCTTTCAAAATAATTAAAGTTCACAAGATATTCAGGTATTGGTTGATTAATACTTTCTTGATATACACTTATCTTACAATTGATAGAAGTTGAATCATCTTCAAATTCTTCATTATCATATTGTTTTATTACTTCCCATATTTTTTGATTATTTTTAAATATAGCACTACTTTCATCTTTACTCATATTTTTTAATAAATTAAATACACTACTACCATCGTAACAAGTGCCTATAAAATACCCACCTACTTTTGTGCATTCACTAACATTAGTAAGGAAATTTTTAAGTATTAATGGTGATTTAAAGAAATAATGAAGAGCAAATTGACATGATGTTACATCAAAACCATCTTTTCCTATACCATATTGTCTATATACACCATCGCCAAGTATTTTTTTATCTTTTGGACCTTCACCAAATACAGCTTTATTAATTCTTTTATATACAGGGTTTACAAGAGCATCACCATTTCGTATTAATTCACCACTATCACCATTGGCAAATAAAGCATAAGGTGTATTATTATTTTCTTTTTTATAGTTTAGATATCTTGAACACGCACCATCTAATTTATGCTCTATATTATCTAATGATACATCAATACCATAAATAAATGATAATTTTGAGGATATCCATTTTGGAAAATCTCCAGCTTTACCTACAGCAAAATCCATTAGTGTCCCACCAGGCTTTGATACTGATTTTATTAGTAAACGTTTTACATACATATTATGAAAATCACGCATAGACCGTGTGTTTGTTTTACCATTTACACGATTATAGTATACATCATCGTCAACTAATTCAGTTGGTATATTTTCTCCCATACGTATCATTTCGTTTGTTACTGGATTATGTATACTTTGCCAGTTATCATTAGCTACATGATAGGCATTACCATAATTTTTTATACCTATTTTAAATTGATATGTTTTATCACGTCTAACACGTAATGGGACCCATTTCCATAATGATGGTTTTAAGTCATCATAAGCAAATTCTACAATAGTATCATTTTCTATTACATCACCTTCAGTTGTATATAATTGATCAATGCCATTATTGTCTTTTTTCATAATAATATTACATTTAGAAGCATTAGGGTCATAAGGGTTAGTAGGATAGAAAGGAACAGGTTCATATTCATTATTAATTTTTTTATCAGGTATTTTATCTTCTATTAATTGTTCAAGTGGGTTCATATAACCATGATCTTTATGACCTTGATTAAATCCACATAATAATCGTATTTGTTTATATTTTTTTATTCCTGTATCTCTTGAATTAGAAGAACCATCATGATATATAGTTCCTTCAATATCATCACCATTTTCTTTTTTGGAGTAAGATATCAAGAAATCAATAGTATTATACTTTGGTGGTTTCCATTTAAATGAACTGTCCCAAGTATGTTTATAATTTATTCCTGGTAATGGTTCCAATGCTGGTGTAAATATAAGACCATCTGTTTCATACGTATAACTTTCGTGTTGTGTTTTATGTAAGACAATATCACAACATTTAAATATGTTTTTTTCTTCTGTAGCAATTTCAAATACTTTCATTTCAAAACGCATTGCGTTTGTATGTTGATTTGATACACATTCAGGTTTAATTATATCCATAAATTGTTTAAGTAATGTGTGACGATATATTATTTTTTTATCATCTTGCATTTTTATTTTGTTATTTACAAATGGTTGTTTTCTTACGTCTTTACCACGAACAAAATATATATCAAAAGCAGCATATAAGTTAATAAATTGATTTTCTTTATTATATAATATAAGTTCACCATCAATAATTGTATTAAATATCTTTTTTTCTTTTGTTACAGAACCTGTAAAACGAATTCGCATATTAGAATCAATTAAATAAATTTTACCTAACGATGATACATAACACATACAACGTTCACCATCTGCTTTATCTGTTACTGTATAATTATTTCTTATAGATTTTGTATTCATTCCATCTTGTAATTCCATAATATGTTTTTGTTTTAATGTTCTTGTTCCAGGACCTATAAATTGTGTTGGATTTAATGATGATACTCTTTCATTATTTTTATTTTTTAATATAAATTCAGAATATTCATTATATATATTATTTATTTCACTTAATGATATAGGAAATTTTGTATTCTGTAGTCCTTGTAATATAGTTTTTATTGTTTTTTTTAATGATTCCATTATCATATTTGTTTTTATTTCAATCATATTAACATCATTATTGGTATCATTTTCCAATGTTAAATTATATAATTTATTATTGTCTACTTCAATCTCTATTTCATAATTTTCTAAATTTTTAAATACACCTGATTCTTCAAGAATATAATACGATTTTCCGAAATTAGATGATTTTACTATACTTAAATCACAATATAATGGATAATCTTTATGTGTAAAACGAAAACGTTTAATATAACGATATGTCTTTTCTATTTCATCCCAAGAATCAATAGTTGATCGTATAAAAGGTAAATTATCCATTAATATTTCTTCTGTCTGTAGTGATACTCTAAATCCATAATCATCAGAATCATATGGTTTTAATTTCTCTTCATTAACATTAATATAATCTTTACGAACAAAACGTATATAGTTTTTTAATAAGTCATCATCAAGTAATTTTTTTATGTTTTCTTTTGAACAATATGTTTTTACAACATGATGTCCATCGAGTTCAAGACGAGCATTTGAACGTATTTTTTTACCAGATTTATTAATATACATATAACCAATACGCATCAAATATTCACCTAATACATTTTCACATATAAATCCCATTGATTGTAATGATGCTATGACATTATCAAAATCATTTTTAGTAATTGTTTTTTTACCTTTATTTTTTGTTCCAAAACGAACTTCTAATTCTTTGTTTTTATTTGGTAAATTAACTGTATTAAATGTTTCTACCAACTGTTTAAATTTATCTTTTTTTGTTGATTTCGTCATATATAATATATATTGGTTATATTTTATATATTAATTTTTCAATTTTATTACACGTCTATGTATGATACAATATCTGTATATAATTCTGTTTTTGTTTTATTTTTACCTTGATTACGTTCTATTTTTATGTGTAATGTATTACATATTTCTTTAAGTTCATTTAATGAATATGATGTCATTGATTTTATAGGTTTATCATAATTCATAATTTTTAATCGTGTTTGTTTATAATTTTCAAAAACTTCTTTGTATATTTTAAATTCACATCCATAATTATTATTTTCTAATTGATGAATTACATAAATATTTTTCATAATCACTTGTTCTTGTTTTTCATTAATGATTTTATTATTGATATCTAATAAACAGTTTTCTTTATCCCAATCTATTTTTTGATATTTTTTATATTCTTCATTATCTTCATCGTCTTCATCACATTCATCACATTCATCACATTCATCACAATTTTCTTTATAATGATCATCATATTGAACATTATTATTATTATTGTAATTATTAATAATACTATTATTAACATCTTTATTTTCTATTTCTTCTTCCGTATCCATTTTATGCATATAATATGTTCTATTTTTTATAAACATAAAATCAATGTCATAACATATACACAACATATGAAATGTTTTTAATGAAATACGTTCATTATTAATCAAATCATCTTCACAAGACGATATTTTTTTAATTTTATATTCACGTATCTTATCTTTGTTTTGTTTAATAATATCTATGTATTTAATTTTTTCATTTTTTTCTGTAATAAAATAATTGTTTCCTATTAATTCATACATATCTATACCATTTATCATACTATAAAAAATCCAAAATAATGTATCTCCTTTATCTGGAACGAATAATGAACGATGATATTTATATGTTTTCTTTTTACTCTCTTTTACAATATTATTATTATTATTATTATTATTGATATTTCGTGTTTTATTACGTAATAATTTACTTGTAAACATATAATCTCTTAATTCATTTAATATATTATCATATTTTGATTTGTGATTCATTGTCTTTTTTTTATAATTAACAAGTCCATAACTATCGTCTGAACTTGTACTGTTATTATCATTATCACTATCATTATCATTATCACTATCTATAATATTAATTAACGTATTATTAATACTATAATTTTTATAATTATTATTTATTATTGGTATATTTGATGTCATTATATATACATTATATACAATTTCTAAGTTGTTTGTATATATTCTATATTAAAAGAAACTACTTTTTATGGTATTTTTTTCCATTTCACCATCTTCTAACTGTTTTTCTTGAGTATAAACATATTTGATATATTCGTTTAATTCATTTATAATATTTTCAGGAACATCCGTTAAATTAACAAGGACACCATTTTTATTTTCATTAAGAGTTACAGAATCATTATTTTTTACAAATATTTTTAGTATTTCTTTTTGATGAAAAATATCAAGATTTTCTATTTTTACACGCAAATTTTCGAGTGTTTTAGAATTATCCATAATATTTTATAATATAAATTATATTTTAAGTGTTTTATTTCATTAATTAAGCACTACACATTTCACACGGTTCTTCATTATTGTCATTTGTTGTTTTACTTGGATCAATTGTAAATTGTTGTGCTTGATGTTTTGCTTTTCTGCGTAAATAATATATTCCGGTTTTTAAACCTTTTTTCCAACTATAGAAATGCATACTTGTTAATGAACCATAATTTGGGTCTTCTTGCCATAAATTAAGACTTTGACTTTGACAGATATATTTACCTCTATCTGAAGCCATGTCTATTAAATCACGCATTTTCATTTCCCATACAATCTTATATTTTTCTTTTATATTATCAGGAATATTAGCAATGTGTTGAACACTACCTTTATTTGCTATTATATTATTCTTTACATCTTCATTCCATAAACCTAATTTGATTAAATCTTTCATCAAATATCTATTTGCTATTATAAATTCACCAGCAAGTGTTCTTCTACTATATATATTACTTGTAATTGGTTCAAAACATTCATTATTTCCAAGAATTTGTGCTGTTGATGCTGTAGGCATAGGAGCAACTAATAATGAATTACGTATTCCATATTTTTTAATATCTTTTTTGAGCGAAGACCAATCATAACGATTTGTAAATGGAGATTCATTCCATAAATCAAATTGGAATTTACCATCACTAATTGGTGAACCTTCGAAACTTGTATAAGCACCTATCAACTTTGATTTTATTTCATTTCTTTTATTGAAACTATCCATTTCATATTCGTTTAATTGATTTTTAAAACTATCATTATCATTCATATATTTTTCATATCTATCTTTCGATATTTGATTTGACATTAAACAAGCACCATAATATATTGTTTCAAATATTTTTTTATTAATTTCTTTTGATTCTTTAGATCCAAAACAAATATTCATTTTAAAAAATGCGTCAGCTAATCCTTGAACACCAATACCTATTGGTCTATGTCTAAAATTACTACAACGTGTTTTTACTGTTGGATAAAAATTAATATCAATTATTTTGTCTAAGTTTTCAGTAACTATTTTTGTAACTTCAAGTAATTTATCATAATCAAAAATTCCAGTTTCTTCACTAACAAATGTTGATAAACTTATACTCGCTAAATTACAAACAGCTGTTTCTTCATCATTACTATATTCTACTATCTCAGTGCATAAATTTGAAGATTTAATTGTACCCAAATTCTTTTGATTCGATTTTATATTACAAGCATCTTTATACAAAATATATGGAGTTCCTGTTTCCATCTGACTATCCATAATAGAAAACCATAAGTCACGGGCTTTTATTGTTTTTTTACCTTTTAATTCAGTCTCATATTTAATATATAATTTTTCGAATTCACCGCCATAAACATCTGCTAATCCTGGACATTCGTGTGGGCACATTAATGTCCAACTTTCATTCTTTTCTACACGTTTCATAAATAAATCAGGTATCCATAAAGCATAAAATAAATCACGAGCTTTCAACTCTTCATCACCATGATTTTTACGCATTTCTAAAAATTGAAAAATATCAGAATGCCAAGGTTCTAAGTATATAGCGAAACTTCCATTACGTTTACCGCCACCGTTATGTATGATACCATTATGTGTTGTATAGTCATGAACATTTTTCATTTGTAGATCATATAAAACACCATCATATGTTGTTTTTGTAATATTTTTAATTCTTGTGCATAAATAATCTTTATATTTGAAAAATTTAACATAACTTTTATTATTGTAATCTTTATTCAAATTTTCATTATTTATAAAATTTATTACATCTTCTGTACAAGGAATACGCAAAGTATAACCTATTTTTTTATGTTCAATAGTTCCTTTTGATGTTTCATGTTTTTCACCTATTCTATCTCTTATATATCCACTTGTTAAAATACCACACCGCATAAACATATAACGCATACTTTCAATTAAATTTCTTGATGTGCTATCGAATACAAGTTCTTTGTAATAACAACCATCACTATCAATAAGACCTTTTATAATATTTTTTATTTTGTTTAATGGTAAATTTAACCATTTTTTGTGGACATGTTTTTCCCCATTTATGTCATATACATCAGCATGTCTAAATGGTAAATTAATTGTTTTGTTCCAACGAATTCTTGATGTATTTTCATCACATTCTATTGAATATTGAATACAACGACTGGTAAAATATTCTTCAACAATTTCTAATACATCCCTTTTGTTTTTTGTATGTAATGTAATGTGACCAGTATTACTATCATTTTTCATATATCCATCTCCTAGAATAATTCCATATATATAACAATCATCTTCATTAATATGTTTTATATCCTTTTCATATTGTGGAATTTTATAAATTATCATATCATCATATGTTAAATCTTTTACATCCTTAAACTCAGGTTTTATTAATCCTTTATTTAATCTATTCTTAATAACATCATAATTAATACCTTTTTTTTGATTTGAAATAACAAATACAGGGTGTTCATCTGTTATTGTAAGTGGTTCAATAGAATGCATAGTTTCTATATTATAAACTGTTCCATTATAAGAATGTTCAAGAACATTTTCTATTACCTCTGTATTACCTGTTGAATTAACAATTTCTGTTTCATTACTCATTACATCTTGTATTTTAATTGGTCCAGATGTTGTATAGATATAAGTTTCAGGTGTTATACATTGGTCAACGTATCGTGCAGTATTATTAAATACACGTAACATAGGAACAATACCATTAGAAGTTCCATTTGTTCCTCTAATATGTGTTCCAGAAGCACGAACATTGTGAATATGTAATCCAATACCACCAGCATATTTTGAAATATTCGCACAATCTTTTAATGTATTGTAAATACCATCAATACTATCATCTTCCATAGCTATTAGATAACAAGAACTTAATTGTTGACATTGTGTTCCTGCATTATACAATGTTGGTGTGGCGTGTGTAATATATTTATTACTTAATAGATTATATGTAGTTTTTATCTTATGAATATCATCACCATGAATACATATTGCTACACGCATCCACATATCTTGTGGGCGTTCTACAATAACACCTTTTAATTTAAATAAATAAGCACGCTCAAGTGTTTTAAAACCAAAGTAATCAATTAAATAATCACGTTCATAATCTATGATTTCTTCTACTTGATCTTTTATTTTGTTTAAATTATTCATAAATGTATCATTTAATATTGGATAGTTTTCACCATGTATATCTTTAAAATTATATAAATTTTCCATTTTTACATAGAATGACGATTCTGTATTTTTATGATTATTAGAAATAATTATTCTGCTTGCTAATGTTCCAAAATCAGGGTGAATTGTACATTGACTTGCACATTGTTCAGCTGTTAATTCATCTATCTCTGTTGTTTGAATACCATCATATAATTGATCTATAATTTTCATAACTAATGGACTATATTTAATATTTACATTTGACTCTTTTCCTACCTTTTTTACCCTTACTAAAATTTTATCAAATGAAACTTCTTCTTTAATACCATTGCGTTTTATTACAAACATCTCATCCGTGTTAAATGATGACATAATATATACTATATTATGAAGTTTATTTTATATAGTTATACTATAAATATAATATGTTGATTAAATACATTTATCATGCTATATTATTATTACTTATTATATTTGTGTCTTCTATTACAGTAATATCTTATAAAGAAAATTTAAAAACAATGATAAATCGTAATTTTGAACAACCACGTTCATATTCGTTTCCTTTTAGTTTATCTCAAGAGTATTACGATAGAACACAATTACCACCAGGAGATTTAAGAGATATACACGATAGAGAAAAAATGATTTCTCTCCTTCTCTCTAGTTAATTGTTTTGTAAAGTGTTTGAAAAAGATAAATAATGATTATAAAATAAATTTATTTTCAATACAAATTTATTTTAATTAATATGCAGAACACTAGAAACCATTTATCAAAAAAACGATAAATTAAATAATATATAATTATATTATATTATGAATACACTTGAATTAAAAGATAAATTAAACCATTTTTTTGCTGTTAACCAGATAAACATAAATGAAATAAAATACTTAATAGGAACCATATTTTTATTTGTAAGTGTAGGTGGTATTCACACCATGTTTATGAATTATATAAAATTAAAAAACAATTTATTAAAAGTAATATATTATTTAATATTAATTATTATTGGAACTATATTATATTTAAAGTTATAATAAAGATTAATCTAATTCTCCCTTATTTATTTTTATTAATGTTTCATCAAATGACTCAGTTCTTATTTTCTTTTCTGGATTAAAGAACTTCTCTATTGTTTCATTATCTGTTTTATTTTCAGTATTATTTGATACTTCTATATTAGTATTATCATGTAAAATATTTCCATCAATATCCATATTTATTAAGCATTCATTAAACATATTTTCGCTTTTATTTATTTTTTTCTTTGGTGCTCTATGTTCACAACCTTCAATACGTTCTTTTTCTATAATATTCCATGTTTCTTCAATTTTTACGATCGCAGATTTAAACCATAATTTGTTACGAAGAACAAGTATACAACTTTTTATTTCTAATTTCCAATATATAACTTCCATTAATTTATCACAACCATATTTTTCTATTTTTTCATTTTTCCATATAAGATAATTGTTATATATCATATTTAATGGTTTATATTCATATTTAACACTTCCATCATCAAGACTAAACCTCAATATAATTCCTTTTTCTTTACCATCTATATTTTCAAGAAAAGTACCATCATTATCAAAATCTTCTTTTGTAGGATATTCAATAAATTTTGTTTCAAGAAAATCACATTCGTTTAGATTACACGTTTCCATTTGTAATTGCATTTGTATCCAATATAATTTTTTAGGAATACGTGTAATTATTCTATTTACTACATTTTTAATTTCAAGCATTCTTCCATATCTATCATTATTTGATTCCACATTGATACCATCAGGTGAAGCACCAAGAAAATCATACTTTAGATGTGGTAAACAACCAAATTCACCAACTTTTGTATTGTATTCATTTTCATAAATTTCTACAGATACAGGTTCATACTTTTGTCCCCAATGAAGTGGACTATCTAAATTTATGTTATTGTTATTATTTCCACCACTAAAATTTTTAATAGGACCACATTTTTCATATATTAATTGATTTCTTGACGATTCCCTATCGAATATTTTACCAGCTGAAGAAGCTGTTATTAAATTATGACGAAATTCATACCATTCATTTGTTCGTTGTTCTGGTTGTGGTAAATTAGTTATTTCTGTTATTTTTTTATCCATTAATTTTATTGATGGTTTTTTACGAATAAACGTATGTTTATAACTACGTCTTGGTATTATTGTTTCATAAAACAATGGATAACATATATCCATATATTCCATACATAATTCATAATATGAATCACTATGTATATGTTGATGTGGACCAATAATAGGTGATGATATGTTTAAAGTTCTATGATAAAGTAATCTTAAATGTTCCGTTAATATACTTGATACACTTTGTTCCATTAATTCTTCAAAGTTTTCTTCAGCAAAATGTAACGGATAGTCATTAATATACATGTCCATAATATTCATTGTATATTCAATTATATTATCTTCATAACGAGATAATACTAATTTTAAATGTTTTACTTGATCATCTACGTGGTTTCTATATATACATATATCCATTAAATCATTAGCTCGTTTCATAATAGTACTATTTTCATACATTTTATATTATTAAATTTAATTAAATAGTTTAAAGTTTTTTCAATTTTATTATAATACAATGAACACGTATAACAAATATTTGTTAGAATGTCGTAAAAAAGATATATCTACAAGAGGTAAAGACACATTAGTGATTGATTATAATAATGATGTTGTTACACTTGAACAATCATTACTATGGTGTGATATAAATGGCAATTATGTGTTTCCAAATGATTATATTTGTGATGTATGTAATGAAATAATTAAGTGTTCAATAATGTAATAAAATATATAATGAAAGTAAAATATATATTATTATTATTATATATAATGTCAACTCTTCAAAGAAAGAAGATATTAAATACAAATAAAATAACTAATATTAATGATATTGTTGTAATAGGTGGTGGTATTGCTGGATTATATATATGTTATAAAATGCGAAATCAAAATAAGAAAATTTCTTGTTTTGAAATGAATGATGTAATGGGTGGTAGAATAAAAACATTACGTATTAGTGTAAATGGAATAAAACATACTGTTGATTTAGGTGCAGGTAGATATCATAAAGAACATTATTTATTAAGAAAATTAATAAAGGATTTAAATTTACAAGATAAGGAAGTAACATTTGGTTCTGAAGTAAATTTCCAACCAACAAATAATTATCATTTAAAAGATAAATTTAAAGGAATAAATGGTTTTGATATGGTAAACAAAGTAATTGAATATTATAACAAAAAAAAACATAGTGATGATTATTTGAGAAAATTAAGTTTTCCAGAATATGCTATAAAAGTATTAACAGAAGATGAAATAAAATTTATGTTAGATTCAACTGGATATTATGCTGAATTAGCTTATGCTAATGCTTATAATGCTATACAAATGTATAAAAATGATGTAAGAGATGATATGAAATATTGTTCATTAAAAGGTGGATTAGACCAGATAATATCAAATATAATACAAGAAACACGTAATAAAATAGATTATTATAATAATGCTGTATTGACACAAGTTTTCTATAATGATGATATTTTTGTATTAAATATAAATAATAAGAAAATAATTACAAAAAAGTTAATATTGGCCATACCAAAACAATCCTTAATGAAATTAAATATAATGAAACCATACTTTCCTTTGTTAAAATCAGTTGATTGTCAGAATCTTACACGGGTATATAGTTTTTATGATCCTAAAGATGTATGGTTTGATTGTATTGGAAAAACTACAACAAATAATCGTTTACGTTATATAATACCGATTAGTCCAAAAAGAGGTTCTATAATGTCATCATATGTAGATACAAAATATGCTAAGCAATGGAAAAACGTAGATAAACGAAAATTGAATAAGATAATACGTGATAATATGGATATAATTTTTAATAAAAAAACAAAGTCTCCTAAATATTCTTATATAGCAAATTGGGAATGTGGAGTAGCACACTGGTTGCCTGGATATAATTCGGATAAAATAAGTGACGATATAATACAACCAAATACAAAAATGTCATTGTATGTGGTTGGGGAAAATTATTCAAAGTTACAGGCTTGGATAGAAGGTTCATTACAGACATCAGAGGAGTGTCTTAAATTAATTAAATAATACGAGTTATAAATTTATAGATATGATAGGTTGATATCGATACACCTGAAGCAGATATTGTTGTAAAATAAGGATTCAATACACTACTATTATAAATACCTAAATAGGATAAATATAATAGACCTGGTAAAAATACAAAATAATGTAATATACTTATTAGTTCCCAATAAATACTTTTGAATGTAAAACGAGGAAAATGTTGAAATATAGGTATAAGAAGAGCAATTAGAGCAAGTAAATAATATAACATACTAGGTGTTTTATCTTTAAGAATACCAATTATAGTAAGAATTACACCGAGGACAAAAGCATGAAAAAGGTTTACAAATTTGATTGGTATTTTAAACAACATAAATATATAAATAGCTGTTATTTTTTATTTATCGTTTTTTGTTGGACTTTTTTTTAATGTTTTATTAACATTTTTACTATTTGTCTTATTTCTTTTGGGAGCGAGATTTTTTGATGTTATTGAATTATCATTTCTTAGAAGATGAAATTTTTTATTATCTTTGTCATATGATAAGCCTGTTATTGAATTAATAATACCATTTTCTTTATCGTATTTAATATCTTTTATTTTAGATAATTTTTTGTTTTCAAGAGCGGATTTCATAAAAATTTCCATTTTTTCTTTTTCACTTTCTATTTGATTTTCTTTTACATAAATTTTAACAAAATCAACAAGTTTTTTTACTTTATCAGTTTTATTTAATTTATTCCATGGTTCTTTAAGATTGCTATTTCTTTCCTTTTCAAGAAAGTCATCTAATATTTTTTCACTAACATTTTGTTCACTGATACTATTGTCTATATTTGATTTGGACGCATGATTATGAACTTTAGGATATATATTTTTAAATTTCAACTGATTATCTTTACTATTCATATAAATTATATACATACTTTATATTTAAACTGGTTTAAAGATATATTTATAAAGTTTTATCTATTGAAGAATATATGACACATTTTTTGACAATAAAAGATAATGATTATATTACTATTCGAAATGAAAGAAACGGTTCAAATATTTTAAATAATTATCCAATACATCAATTTACGTTTGGTGTAACTGATAATCTGGATACTGATTTTAATAATATAATAAATGCTTGGACTCAATTATATAATAATCCATCATCAAATAAATTTATGATAGTTTTTAAAACAAATATTAAAGGTACCGTTCCTGTAAAATATGCTTATAAAATGGTTGCTTATATAAAAAGTATAAAAGCATTAAGAAAAGAGTATGGAGAAAAATATGATAAATTATATCAAAGTGTAGTAATAATTGAAAATTCTAATTTACGTTTTTTAATGGATTTAGTTCTAAAATTAACAAAACCATTAGCTCCAATATATATCGTTTCTAATGATAATGAAATGAAAGAAGTTTTACAATGTGCGAGAAAAGGAGTTATTTGCGATAATCCTAAAATTAAATATATTAAGCCATAATTATACGCTATCTAAAATATATATATATATAGAAATGGATACAACTAATGATAGTAATAATGATAAAAAGATTAATATAATTGGAACAAACAACCGTTATCAAATCAAAAAAGTATGTCGTGTAAAAAAAAAGGAAAAACGTAACAATATTATGCCAGATTTAAATACATATACACAACAACGAATATTAAATCAACTATTCATAAATAATAATTGTATAGATGATAATCAAGATGAAAACGCTATATTAATATCAAATGAAATAAAAAAGAAAATATATAGTTATCGTTCTCAAGATCAAAAAATGAAGAGAAATATAAATAATATCATAAATTATGATGAATGTGTTGAAAAATTGATAATATCTAAATTAAAATGTTATTATTGTAAATGTGAATTATATATATTATTTAATAAACATTTAGATCATAGACAATGGACACTTGATAGAATAGATAATGATATATCTCATACTAATAATAATTGTATTATATCTTGTCTTGGATGTAATTTACAGAGACGAAGACAAAGTATTAAAAATTTTGAATTTACAAAATCTCTTAAAATTATAAAAAAGGATGATTAGTATTTAAAAACAAATAAATAGAAATTATTATAATTATTATGTCAGGACTATATTCTACACAAAATCAATTATTATTAAATAATTTAATGTTGTTTTATAAAAAATTTGAAAATGTTGAAAAAATGTTAAATATAATAAATGGAACATCAAAAATATCATTACGTATAGTAGACTGGTTCGCTACAAATTACGCAAAAAAATATTATACTGTTTATGATATTCAAACAATAAGTGGAGCAAGTAAACGTATTAAGGTGTATAATGATTATAAGTTGAAATTAAAAGCTTATTCAAAAAAGAGATTTGATCCATTTTGTAGATGGGAACGAATAACCATACCATATAAAGAACAAAATATACAAACAACAATTGGTCAGTTAAATTTTTTTAAATGGGCATTAGAAAATGGTGTAATTAAATATATTGAAGACAATTACAAGATTATTGAAGATGATATGAATTCAAGAAATAGTTCATCACGAAAAAAAGATAATGGTGAAATTGTTATAAATAATAAAAATCAAAAAACGAGAAAGAAACGAGAAGAATTATCAGTATTGGCTTCAAAAAGTATTAAAAAAGAAGATGTAGAGATTATTGTTAGATTTAATTAATAAGTAAATAAAATATAATTAAATATTAATTATTTTTAATTATATGAAGGTTGTTAATATGAGAAATAATAATATATTAAATAAATTAGAATGTATTTCAAAAACTGTAGATATTCCTATTAAATTAATAGTATCATTTTCAGGAATATATATTTATTTTTTCTCAGATGAAGAAAAATTTTTATTAATAAAAGGTATAGTTTATTTTATAACAATGTCATATTACATTATTGATACGTGTGTTATAATTTGTAATAAAAATTATTTATTTATTCCTCATCATATTTGTGCTATTGGTATGTTAAAATTAATATATAATTTTAAATACAATACAATTAAACCAATAATGTTGGGTATGGGTCTTATTGATTTTTCAGGTATTACAGTTAGTTACAGAGGTGTTTTAAAAAAACAAAATAATTTGACTTTATTAAATGATAGTATAATGCTTTTTATATATATATCTATTCGTCAAATATATTATTTATACCACTTATACTATGATTATACTGTGGATACAATAGAAGAAAATATTGTTTTAAACATATCAATATTGTTATATATAATGTCATTTTATTGGTCTATAATGTGGACAAAAAGTATAATAAAATATAATAAATTGTTAAAAGTGAATTAAATATATTAAAAAAATGTTAGATTAACATAATATGGGTAATAGTAATTCTTCGTATGATATTAGTTTTGAAGATATGTTATATTCAATAAAAAATAATTATACCATATTAACAACACTTACATTAAGTGAATGTGAAAACATTATACAAGGAACAGTGTCGCCAAATAAAGAAGAAGAATTTATTAATAAATTAATTGATAAATATGAATTAAATGAACCTATAATAATTTATGGAAGGAATACTTGTGATATGGAGGTTATGATAAAATATAAAAATTTAAAAACTTTTGGTTTTACAAATATATTTATATATAGAGGTGGTATGTTTGAATGGATGATGCTTCAGGATATTTACGGAAATGATGTATTTATTACAACAAAAAATGAATTAGATATATTGAAATTTAAACCTGAAGATATATTAATACCAAAAAAATTATTAACAAATAGTTAGTGAATAGTTAGTGAATAGTTAGTGAATA
>CESF01020511.1_pt1 | contig 18404 bp, 17 predicted proteins | sample 356331 | NCBI WGS metagenome assembly CESF01 (sample SAMEA2621779, study PRJEB7988) | marine metagenome | biome: marine biome (ENVO:00000447); feature: surface water layer (ENVO:00002042); material: "saline water (ENVO:00002010), including plankton (ENVO:xxxxxxxx)" | depth 5 m
TGTCGCTATCAATGTTAAAGATTTGACTTGCATATCAAATAATGCAGGCGTCGATAATTTTGGCTTGGGGTATTTGCTTCAGAAGCATCAAATAAAAAAAATGATCTCTTCTTATGTTGGAGAGAATGACGAATTTGAGCGTCAAATGCTCTCTGGCGAATTGGAGGTCGAACTGATTCCACAGGGCACTTTGGCTGAGCGTTGCAGGGCCGCTCAAGCAGGCTTTCCAGCAATTTACACCCCTGCAGGTTTTGGTACAGAAGTTGCCGAAGGCAAGGAAACCCGTGAATTTGAGGGGAAAATGCATGTCTTAGAATACGCTTTTAAAGCCGACTTCTCTTTTGTAAAAGCCTGGAAAGGAGACACGGCAGGAAATTTAATTTTTAAAGGAACCGCAAGAAATTTCAATCCAAATATGTGCGGAGCAGCGAAAATTACAGTTGCTGAGGTTGAAGAATTAGTGCCTGCAGGGGCCTTAGACCCAAACCATATTCACATACCTGGGATTTTCGTTCAGCGAATTTTTCAAGGTCAGGATTACGAGAAACGCATTGAACAACGCACACTGACTCCAAACCCTTAAAAGCAAAGTATATGTTAGATAAAAATGGAATTGCAAAACGAATTTCCAAAGAAGTCAAACCTGGTTATTATGTCAATTTAGGAATTGGAATTCCTACCCTTGTTGCGAATTTCGTAAGCGCCGATATTGAGGTCGATTTTCAAAGTGAAAATGGCATTTTAGGCATGGGCCCTTTTCCTTTTGAGGGAGAAGAAGATGCCGATTTAATCAATGCTGGAAAGCAAACCATTACGGCCTTGGATGGAGCTAGCTATTTTGATTCTGCTATGAGTTTTTCAATGATTAGAGGCAAACATGTAGATTTGACTATTTTGGGCGCCATGGAGGTCGCCGAAAATGGAGATATTGCCAATTGGAAAATTCCTGGGCGTTTGGTCAAGGGCATGGGGGGCGCCATGGACTTGGTGGCCAGCGCCGAAAACATTATTGTGGCCATGATGCACAACAACAAACGAGGCGAGTCAAAGCTTTTAAAACGCTGTAGCCTGCCACTAACCGGGGTCAATTGCGTCAAAAAAATTGTAACAAACTTAGCTGTTCTTGAAGTTACCAAGCAAGGATTTAAACTTTTAGAACGCGCACCAGGGGTTGCAGTTGAAACGATTCAAGCGGCGACTGAAGGCCATTTGATTGTGGATGGATCGATTCCAGAAATGACACTATAAACCCTTTGGGATAGCACCTATAAGTTTTTTTGTGTAAGTTTTTTTCGGGTTTGCGTACACGGCATCTGCTTCTCCTTTTTCCACAATTTTTCCTTTGTCCATCACTATAAGTTGGTCTGACATGTATTTGACAACCGCCAAATCGTGTGAAATAAATATGTAGGTAAATCCAAAATCTTTTTTCAGTCCGTTGAGAAGGTTTAACACTTGGGCTTGAACTGAAATGTCGAGTGCAGAAACGGATTCATCACATAAAATGAGTTTTGGCTCCACAGCAATGGTTCTTGCAATCCCAATACGTTGCTTTTGACCTCCAGAAAATTCATGAGGATAACGTTCAAAAGCCGAACGGTCCAGGCCAACTTTATCTAAGAGTTCTAGTGTTTTTAATTTACGAGCGGAATAATTTTTATGCAATTTATGGACTTTCATAGGCTCCATTATGGCCTCTCCAACCGTCAGTCTTGGGTTTAATGAACTCAAGGGGTCTTGGAATATAATTTGAACTTCTTTTCGCAGCTGCCTCAGTGCTTTTTTTGACAGTATCCCAAGGTCTTTTCCTTTGTATATAATGCTTCCTGAAGTTGCTTTATCCAGCTGTAAAATGGCGTTACCTAAACTAGTTTTTCCGCAGCCCGACTCACCCACCAGCCCTAAAGTTTCCCCTTCATAAAGTTTAAAACTAACCCCATCGACGGCTTTAAAAGCTGCTTTCTCTCCGAAGAAACCAATGCTTTTGTAATATACTTTTCCCAAGTTTGTAACCTCTAAAATTGGGGGGTCGGCATAAAGGGCCTTGTGTTTTTTCTCTCTTTCTTTTTTGGTTATAATTGCCGCATTTTTTGAATCCAATAAAATGTCCTTAATGGTTGGGAGTTTTTGGAGCCTTTTTCCTATTTCGGGCCTTGCAGCAATCAATGCTTTCGTGTAGTCATTTTTAGGCGTTTTAAAAATTGTTTTTGTCGCTCCCTTTTCTACAATTTTTCCTTGGTAAATCACCAATGTCCTTTGTGCTATTTCCGAAACCAAGGCTAAATCATGGCTGATGAAAATTACACTCATTTTTGTCTCTTTTTGCAGCCGCTTCAATAAGGAAATGATTTCTTTTTGAACAGTTACATCTAAAGCGGTCGTGGGTTCGTCTGCAATGAGAACTTTTGGTTTACAAGCAATGGCCATTGCAATCATAACACGTTGTTGTTGGCCTCCTGAAAGTTCATGAGGGTATTTCCGCATGGCTTCAGCCGGAGATGGCATTTTAACACTATCGAATAAATGAAGGACTTCAGCCGGCGCGGCCTCTTTATTCACAATACCATGGTGTAATATGATTTCTTTTACCTGATCTCCACAGCGCATGGATGGGTTTAGAGCACTCATGGGCTCTTGAAAAATCATTGAGATTTCTCGACCTCTCAAATCCTGCATACTCGTCTCTGTAAGAGAATTCAAATCCCTGCCTTGGTAGGTAATCGTCCCAGAAACTTGCGTTTTTTGACCCTTTGGCAACAACTGCATAAGGGATAGGGCGGTGACAGATTTCCCCGACCCACTTTCTCCTACAATTCCTATTATTTCATTTTCAAAAACATCGAAAGCAATGTTATGCACAACCGAATTAAAACCATCTATGCTTTGAAATGCGATACGCAAATCTTTAACACTAAGAATGGGCTTGTCTTCCATGACTTAAATATAATTAATTTCCCTCGCGTTTAAAAGGGGCTCGTTTCTTAAGCGCAATAGAATTTGAGCCACCGCTAAGGTGTCTTTTTGGCAATAAGCAATGATGCGTTGGAGATCCTTTTCTTTGTAAAATACCCGATAAATTTCACTGCCATCAATATCATCTTTTGGCGAAGGAATTCCAAGGACATTGGTCATTAGTTTTAAAGAGGTATAGTGTTTGTAATCCCCAAACTTCCACAGTTCAAGGGTGTCTAGATGCGGGATTTCCCAAGGTTTTTTCCCAAATAAATTGAGTTTAGACGGTAATTCTATTTTGTGAATGAGCATCCTTCTGGCGATAAACGGAAAGTCAAATTCCTTGCCATTGTGGGCGCAAAGCAAATGCCTCCGACCGTTAAAATGTTTATCAAGCAATTCTTTAAACTCCAACAGAAGCTCTTTTTCTTTCCCGGTGAATGTGGTAATGCGAAATTTTTTTGAATCGTTTTCCAAGATAAAATGGCCAACAGAAACACATATAATTTTTCCAAATTCTGCCCAAATACCAGCACGGGGATAAAACGCTTCAGGGCTGAAGTCTTCCTTGCGTTGGTATTGAGATTTTTTCGCCCAAAGGGCTTGCTTTTCGGCTGTTAATTCGTCAAAATCTTGAGCTTCAGGAACCGTTTCAATGTCTAAAAATAAGACGTTTTCAAGATTGATTTTGTTCAGCATCAGCTATCATTTTATAAGCCTCCTCAATATAAATAGTGATGTCGCCATTGTAAGGATTGCGACCAAAAGATTTTTTTTCACGCCCTAGCCGTACTACAATAAGGTTGTCATCGGGCACCACCACCACACATTGCCCTAAATGGCCTTCCATCATAAAAAAAGATTTTCCATCCCTTTTTTGTAGCCAAAAACCATACCCATATTCGGGGCTGTCTTTAAAGCGAGGCTGGATACTTTTAGCAACATAGGTAGAGTCTAAAATTTGTTGACCTTTCCATTTGCCGTGGTCTTTGTAGAGTTTTCCAAAACGCGCAAAATCTTTGGCATTGCTGGCAATACAACAGTAGGCTTTTACATGATCAGTGTCTTCGCTGTCAACTTGCCAAAGGGCATCATTTTCTGATTCTAGCGGGATCCAAAAACTTTCAGATAGATAGTCGTATAACTTTTTATCCGTTGCTTTTTCAATGACCATGGCTAACAATTGTGTATCTCCGCTTGAGTACTCAAAAGATTGTCCAGGCGTTTTAACTGTTGCCAATCCCAAAATAGTTTCTTCAAGTTCCTTTCCGTAATAGGCTTTGGCTGTAATATTGATGGGCCAATAATAATCTTCTATCCAGCTGGAGCCCGATGCCATGGAGGCAAGATCTCCAACGGTCACTTTGCTTGAAAGTCCGTCTGAATATTGCGGGAAAAAGTCGCTGACCGGCTGTTCCAAATTCTTTATATAGCCTTCCATTATGGCTTTTCCTAGAAGCCCACAGACATAGCTCTTAGCCATTGAAAAAGAATTGCTTTTAGAATTTTCATCGTAGGCATCATAATACGATTCATGTAAAATGCTGTCATTTTTAATAATTAAATAAGCGACCGTTCCTTGCGATTTGTGTAGCGCTGATAATTTTTTTGTTGCAGTACTTTTATTGTAGTCTTTGTGCAGCGGCCATTCGTCAGACGCATCGGCATGCACAACAGCATTGTCAAAATAGACATAGTCATTTATGGATGCGGTTGTATAACCTTTAAAATATACTGTTCGGACCGCTTTGAAGAGGTAGTCTGTATCTGTTATATATAAAACAGCGACTAGGGTAATGACGCTCAATAGGGCCCACTTGAGTGTTTTTTTTAGCAAGTTCATTTTGTTTTTAATTTGTTATAAAGATAACCAAAAAATAATCTTAGGTTTCTTTATCCAATCAGTTTTGCGATGTCTTTTGCAAAATAGCTGGCGATAAGGCTGGCTCCAGCCCGCTTGAAAGCCATTGTTGTTTCAAGCATTATTTGATCGTGCTCCAACCACCCTTTTTCACTTGCAGCTTTTATCATCGCATATTCTCCACTTACTTGATAAGCGGCAATAGGCACATCAAATTCATTTTTAATGTCTCGTATGATATCTAAATAAGCCAAGCCAGGCTTCACCATGACAATGTCTGCCCCTTCTGCAATGTCCATTTCAGTTTCTCTCATGGCTTCAATGCGGTTTGCACAGTCCATTTGGTAGGTTTTTTTGTCCTTGGGAATGTTATCTTTTTCACAAGGCGCAGAATCTAAAGCGCTTCTAAAAGGGCCGTAGAAAGAGGAGGCGTATTTCGCACTGTAGCTCATAATTCCAGTGTCCACAAAACCATTCTTTTCTAAGGCTTCCCGAATCGATAAAATCCGTCCATCCATCATATCACTAGGCGCAACAAAATTGGCCCCAGCTGTGGCGTGAGACAGACTCATTTTTGCAAGAATTTCAACGGTGTGGTCGTTTACAATTTGTCCTTTTTCAACCACGCCATCGTGGCCATAAATAGAATAGGGATCTAAAGCGACATCCGTCATAACCAGCATATCAGGGCAGCTATTTTTAATGGTTTTTATAGCGCGTTGCATCAAGCCATTAGGGTTTAGAGCTTCAGAACCGTGATTGTCTTTTAGTGACGCTTCAATTTTCACAAATAGCAATACGGCTTTAAGGCCCAAATCCCACAATAGTTTGACTTCTTTTTCAAGTGTGTCTAAGCTGTGTCGAAAATAGTTTGGCATCGCTGTAATTTCTTGTTCAATCCCCTTGCCTTCGACTACAAATAATGGCACCAAAAAATCATTTGGCGTGACGGCATTTTCCCTCACTAAATTTCGGATGGCTTCGTTTGCGCGCAAGCGCCTGTTTCTTTTTAATGGATACATATTAAACCCAGTTTTTAGGGTGTTTTAACACCTCAATTAATGCTTCTTCTCTACTGTTTGGGGCAGGGTGATGGTCATAGGCCCATTGTACATGTGGGGGTAAACTCATCAAAACACTTTCAATTCTTCCATTGGTCTTAAGACCAAAGAGGGTGCCTTTGTCATGAACCAGGTTAAACTCCACATAGCGGCCCCTTCTAATTTCTTGCCATTGGCGTTCAACAGCGGTGTATGGCAAGTCTTTTCTTTTTTGCACAATTGGCAGGTAAGCTTCTAAAAAGTGATCTCCAACATCGGTTATAAAATCATACCATTGTTGCATATTCATTTGCTCGTTTGATTTGCAATAATCAAAAAACAAGCCGCCCACACCACGTGCTTCTTTTCTATGACTGTTGTAAAAATAGGCGTCACAGGCTTGTTTGTACTTTTGATAAAAATTGCTGTTGTGTCTATCGCAGGCATTTTTACACTGCAAGTGAAAATGCTCAGCATCTTCTTCAAACAAATAGTAAGGTGTCAAGTCCAGGCCACCTCCGAACCATTGGTCGACAAGCTCCCCGCTTTTATCGTACATTTCAAAATAGCGCCAATTGGCATGTACCGTGGGCACCATCGGATTTTTGGGATGCATTACAAGACTTAAGCCACAGGCAAAAAAATCAACATCTTTAACTTTAAAATAGGCTTGCATCGCTTTTGGCAGGGGGCCAAAAACCTTCGAAATATTAACCCCACCTTTTTCAAAGACCCCGCCATTTTGCAAAATACGTGTGCGGCCACCACCCCCTTCTTTTCGCCTCCAAAGATCTTCTTCAAATTGTGCACAGCCGTCAATCGATTCTAGAGCCGATGTTATTTGATTTTGAAGGATTTCGATATAGCTGTAAAAGACCTCTTTCATACCATTATAAATTTATGTGTTGTATGCTTTTACAGCATCAACAAAAGCCTTGGCATGGTCCACAGGGATGTTTGGCAAAATTCCATGGCCAAGGTTTACAATGTACTTGTCTTTCCCGAACGCATTGATCATTTCGTGCACCATTTTCTTAATTTCTTTAGGGGGAGATAACAAACGCGAGGGGTCAAAATTCCCTTGCAGTGTTTTATTTCCACCAGTGAGATAGCGCGCATTTCGAGCAGAGCAGGTCCAGTCGATTCCAATGGCAGCAGCATTGGATTTTCCCATTTCATGCAATGCAAACCAGCAGCCTTTACCAAAAGCAATAACAGGCGCATCGTCTTTAAGTGCTTCTATAATTTGATGGATATATTGCCATGAAAACTCTTGATAGTCTGTAGGAGAGAGCATACCGCCCCAAGAGTCAAAAACTTGAAGGGTGTTGACTCCGGCTTTCACTTTTTCCTTTAAATAGGCAATCGTGGTATTTGTAATTTTTTGAAGAAGTTGATGGGCTGCAACGGGGTTTGAAAAGCAAAAGGCTTTGGCTTTGTCAAAGTTTTTACTGCCCTGCCCTTGCACACAATAGCACAAGATTGTCCATGGAGATCCCGCAAAACCGATCAATGGAATTTCATTATTTAGCAACGCTTTTGTCGCGGTAATGGCTTTGTATACATAATCTAATTCTGTTGTAACATCTGGCACAACGACACGGTCTACATCTTTTTGTGTTCGGATGGGATTGGGCAAGAAAGGCCCAAAATTAGGCTTCATTTCGACCTCAATATTCATGGCTTGTGGGATGACCAAAATATCACAAAACAAAATAGCGGCATCCATTCCAAAGCGACGAATGGGTTGTACTGTAATTTCACTGGCTAATTCTGGTGTTCGGCAACGCGTAAAAAAGTCGTACTTTTCTTTGATTGCCATAAACTCTGGCAAATAACGCCCAGCTTGTCGCATCATCCATACCGGTGGACGTTCGACAGTTTCGCCTCTCAAGGCACGTAAAAATAGATCGTTCTTAATCATTTTTTTGGCTTTAAAACAAGTTGATCACTCACCAATTCGATGACACTTTCAATGGTTGGAATTTTTGCCGTATGAACGGCTTTAAAATATTTTTTTGCCTCTTTTGCAGTGGTTTCTCCAATGCAATAAGCGGTACAATTTGGGCGATTGTTTTTGAGGAAACTTTGGACGGTCGATGGGCTGAAAAAAAGAACCCCTTCAACAGATTCTGGTAGTTTTGGTGCTTCAAGTTTTGCGCTGTAAGCGGCGATTTCTTGAACGGTTATATTATTTTTTTCTAAAATTGATGGCAAATCATCCATCCGGATATCACTACAGAAATAGCTAACCGTCGTGCCTTCAATGAACTCAACGAGATGTTCCGCTAGTGCCTTGGCATTTTTAGCGCTGTGCTTAACGGGTCCAATTTTCTGCTCAATTTGTTTTTTTGTGCGGCGGCCTACACAATATATTGTCTTGAATTTTAAGTCCTCAGAAGCACAATTATTTAAAATAGCCTCAACGCCATTTTTACTGGTTATGATCACATTTTCATGCGGCGCTTTTATAAGTGAAGCTTTAATTCTGTTGGGAGTCGTTTTTATAAAATCGACACTTTCAACTTTAATTGATTTTGGGAAGAGATCCAGTTGTCCTGGGCTTAATGTTTTGGAAGAAAAAACATTTGTCTCATTTTGTTTAAGAGCAGTTTTACTGATTAAACTTTTTCCACCCCGCGCTACGATAAATTCCAAGCATTCTTCTACAAGTTTTGTGTGCTTGCCCAATGGAGCACTTCTTTTAGCTTCTACTTTTTTTGTGCCATCTTCACTTAATACGATGCCGTGGAAATGGACTTCTTCATTTTTTATAAATGCCAAAGCTCCGATAGGGGCGCTGCAACCGCCATCTAATTTGTTTAGAAATGTGCGCTCCATGTTTGTGCAAATCTCAGTTTCTTCATGGTTGAGCGCGCTACAAGCCTCTATAATGTCACTGTCGGACCCCAGGCATGCAATCATGATAGCGCCTTGTGCCGGAGCCGGCACCATCCATTCTAAATTGACGGCATTTTCAGGTGTTAGCCCAATTCGACCAAGCCCTGCTGCTGCAAAAACAGCACCGTTCCAGTTTTTTGAAGCTTCCAGCTTTTGTAGTCTTGTATTGACATTGCCTCTCAATCCTTCAATTGTATGTGTAGGGTAGCGGTTGAGCCATTGGGCTTTCCGCCTTAAGCTTCCCGTGGCAACAACGGCCTCTCTTTGTGCTAAAAATTCTTCATTTTTTTTAAAAACTAAAGTGTCTCTAACGTTGCCACGTTTTAGAACGGCCGCCTGGACAATTCCTTTGGGCAGTCTTGTAGGAACGTCTTTAAGTGAGTGCACTGCAATGTCTATTTCTTCATTGAGCAGGGCGATGTCAAGTGTCCGCGTAAACACCCCTGTTATTCCAAGTTCGTAAATAGGTTGATTCAAGGCTAAATCCCCACTAGATTTTACAGGGATTAACTTTGTTTCATGCCCTAAGCTTTTTAGTTGAGATTCGACACTTTTTGCCTGCCAAAGTGCCAGTTCGCTGTCACGAGTTCCTATCCGAATAAGCTTTGGCATGATCAGGCTTCGAGTTGAAATATTTTGTGGATAAGCGCCAGACTTTCTTTAGGTGAAACGGTCTCTTCTTTTAGGTGATGGGCAAAATGATTGGTGATTTTTTGCACAATATTAGAACTGATTAAATCTGCTTGATCATAATTAAACCCTGCATTTTTTTTACGTTGATTTTTAATTTCAACATCAGCAAACACCTTTAACTTTTCTTTTAGTGCTTTAATGGTCGGTGCAAATTTTCGGTATTCAACCCAAACCTCAAAGTCTTCTTTTATGTCCTTGATAATGGCCTCTGCCATAGGGATGTGCATCTTTCTTTTTTGTAGCGTTTTGTCTGTAATACCAGAAAGTTCATCAAGATGCGTGAGTGTCACATTGGGCAGGGTTTTGACATTTTCGTCAACATTTTTAGGAATGGACAAGTCCAAAATCAATAGCTCTTTTTTTTGTACTATGAGCTGTTTATCAATAGTTGGATTTTGCGCTCCTGTGGCAACAATTAAAATATCAGCTTTTGCAATTTCTTCTTGGAGTTGGCTGTAATTTTTTACATGTACTTTGAATTTACCCGCTAATTTTTCTGCACTTTCTCGCGTTCTATTAATTAGGGTGATGTGCTCATTTTTAGTATGCTTGATGAGGTTTTTACAGGTATTCCTCCCAATTTTACCAGTCCCAAATAATAAAATGTTTTTTGGCTTAATATCTTTGACAGCATTTAAAATATACTGGACGGAAGCAAAGGAAACAGAGGTGGCTCCGGAGGAGAGTTCGGTCTCGTTTTTAATCCGCTTACTCGCTTGAAGCACATAGTTTACAAGCCGTTCTAAATAATTGTCCATTAAGTTGTACTTTTTGGAAATTTTAGCACTGACCTTCAGTTGGCTGATGATCTCAAAATCTCCCAGGATCTGACTGTCCAAGCCTGCGCCCACTCTAAACATATACTCAATGGCTTGGCTGTCTTTTAAGATATATCCCACTTGTTCAAAAGTCTCTACGCTTCCTCTGGTGTTTTGGCACAACAGCTGAATGAGTTCGGATGGATGCTGAACCAGACCATAAATTTCAGTTCGATTGCAGGTTGAGGTCGCAAGTAAGCCTTGAATTCCAGATGTCTTTGCTTGTTTAAGCAGGTTGGCCTTTTTGGTGGGGCTCAAGCTAAAATTGCCTCGCAGTTTTGCGTCTGCTTTTTTATAGCTTATTCCTATGACATAAAAAGAAGGATTCGTCTCGTTGTTTTTTAGCTGCATGTATTTGGGCTCAGTTGCTTACAACGACAAAAGTAAAACCTATTCAAGCCAAAAAGTAACGATAGAAGAACTTTATTTGTCGTTTGGGGGTTCATCAAAAAAAAAATTCTTATTTTTGTAAATTAATTTAAAATATCAGGTTAAATTTCCAAAAAATTACAATTTTTATTTATAATGAATCTAAATAAAGAAAATTCTACTTCGGACACCAATACATTAAAAAGTATCGCTCTAGGTGCTTTTTTAGAAACTGTCATTGAGTCTGGTTTTTTGGTGCTGACCTTTCAAAATGATTCGGATTCCCCTAAGCTCCTAGAAAAGGCCATTGATAATTCTTTTATCCAGCTTCATTTCTGTATAAAGGGCAGTACCCAATTTTCTTTCAATAACAACGCTTACACCCTTGATATTCCCGAAGAAAACACCCTATTGTTGTACAATCCTCAACGCGATTTACCCATTCATATGATGGCTGGCCCCAAGACCTGGGTGGTATCGGTTTTGATTTCAATTAAAAAATTCCATGGTTTATTTTCTCATGAAGCGAATTACATTTCATTTCTAAAGGATGACAACAAACAAAAAAAATATTATAAGGATGGCTACATATCCCCATCCATGGCTATTGTTCTCAATCAAATTATTAATTACAACCTGAACTCAAACCTCCGTGAACTGTATTACAAGGCCAAGGTTTACGAACTTTTAAGCTTGTATTTCAATCGGGGCGAAGATGTCAATGCAGAGCAATGTCCCTTCTTGGCAGATGAGTCTAATGTCATAAAAATTAAGGCCGCAAAAGACATCATAATTCAACGCATATCTGAGCCGCCCACTCTTGCGGAATTGTCTTCGGAAATAGATTTAAGTTTAAAGAAACTCAAAGAAGGTTTCAAGCAAATTTACGGCACAACGGTTTACGGGTTTCTGTTTGATTATAAAATGGAGTTGGCCAGAAAATTATTAGAATCAGGCGGGCATAATGTAAACGAGGTTGGACTCAAAGTTGGCTATAGTACGGCCAGCCATTTTATAGCGGCCTTCAAAAAACAATATGGAACCACTCCAAAAAAATACATTCAATCCTCAAATTAACTCAATTAAAAAAATGAAAGGTATTTTATTAGTGAACTTGGGCTCCCCAGACAGCCCAAATCCCAAAGATGTCAAAAAATATTTAGGAGAATTCCTAATGGACGAACGCGTCATTGATGTCCCAAAGTGGGCCCGTACACTGTTGGTAAAAGGCATTATTTTGAATACGCGCCCGAAAGCCTCCGCAAAAGCTTACCAAAAAATATGGTGGGAGGAAGGCTCTCCATTAATCGTTTTGTCTGAGCGTCTAAAAGAAAAGGTGCAAAAACAAGTGGACATTCCAGTAGCCTTGGCCATGCGCTATGGCAGCATGACCATTAAGAATGGTCTTCAAGAACTGGCCGGCAAGGGTGTCAATGACGTTTTGATCATCCCATTGTACCCCCAATTTGCAATGGCTACAAGAGAAACCATTTTGGTTTTGGCTGAGACATTAAAAAAGGAGTTTTTCCCGCAAATGTCTTTAGAAAGTTTCCCCCCTTTTTATAACAACCCTGAATATATTAAAGTACTCTCCACATCGATTAAGGACCATTTAAAAGGTAAAAAGTACGACCATTTATTGTTTTCTTACCATGGTGTTCCAGAGCGACACATACGAAAAAGCGACGTCACTAAATCCCATTGTAAAATGGATAAATCCTGTTGTAGCACTGCTTCTGAAGCGCATGCTTATTGTTATAAGCACCAATGTGTCGAGGTGACGCGTTTGGTTGGTGCCGCTCTCAAAATGGAATCAGAGACATTTTCAACTTCCTTTCAGTCCCGTCTTGGATTTGACCCATGGCTGCAACCCTACACGGACCGTACCATTGAAAGATTAGGCAAGGAAGGCGTTGAGAACATGGCCATTGTAACCCCTGCATTTGTAAGTGATTGCTTGGAAACTCTAGAAGAAATTGCCATGGAAGGAGAAGAAATTTTTCATGAAGCCGGCGGCAAGAATTTTACGACAGTTCCTTGTCTTAATGACGATCCTAATTGGGTGGCATTGCTTGCGAAATGGATACAAGCATGGAATGAAAAAGCTCTAACGCTCTCTTAAATGAATCAATCCCATGTTTCGGATTTTGGAACAGATGCTATAGGAAAACTTCTGATAGGTGCTGCTTATTTTCAGGCGTTTGGTAAAGCGACCCCAGCTTTATTGCTCACATTTTCACGCCAAGCATTTTTCTTTATTCCTCTAATTTTTATCTTACCTTTATGGTACGGTGAGCTTGGTGTTTGGATGGCTTTTCCTGCGTCAGATTTGCTTTACACAGTTTTGAAGGCCTTTTTTTACAGAGAAATGAAACAAAATTTAAAAGTACTTTAATGGAGTATTACAATTATATAAAATCCCTTCATTTGATTTTTGTTATTACTTGGTTTGCGGGCCTGTTTTACATACCGCGCTTATTTATTTACCATATAGAAGCCCAACAACAACCCGCCCCAGAAAGCACAATTCTTTCTGAACAGTTAAAACTAATGGCTCGCAGATTGTGGTACATCATTACCTGGCCATCGGCTGTTTTAGCAACTATCTTTGCGCTCTGGCTGCTCCATTTAGCACCTTATTTGTTGCAACAGCCATGGATGCAAGTCAAATTGGGTTTTGTGGTTTTGCTTATTGCTTATCACATCAAAACCCATTTGATGTTTAAGTCGCTTCAGCGCGACGAAACTCATTACACTTCAAATTTTATGCGCTTTTGGAACGAAGGGGCCACACTTCTTTTATTTGCAATTGTGTTTCTAGTAATTCTCAAAAGTACACTCAATATGTTTTACGGCCTTTTGGCACTTTTAGGCCTCGCAGGAATTTTAATTTTGGGCATCCGATTGTACAAAAAGACGCGAAAGGACTAGCCTGGAGTATCTTTCATTTTTCCTATATTTATAAAAAACTAATCCGTTATGGCCAAGCGAAGCCTGTCATTAAGTTCTCGAATCTTTTTCTATATGATTCTTTTGGTGGTGTTGGCGTCCATTTTAATTGCTGCCGTCACAGTCTACCAGTATAAAGAACAGTCTCAAGACTACCACCGCATGCGTTTGGAACGAAAAGAAGCACAGCTAATTTCCAGTATTAATTATGTTTTAAAAGCTTCGAGCTGGGAAATTAAAACAGAGAACTTAGGCGTTATTTTTAAGCAAAAGATTTATGAGATTGCCAACATTCATAATGTAGCCTTTAATCTTTATGACTTAAAAGGGGGGTTGATTAAGTCCTCTCGCCCTTGGCTTGATAATAATCCTGTTCCACAACAATTGTCTAAGACGATAATAGACACCCTCAATCAAATTTCTTCCAAACGCTTTGTTGAAAAAAATAAACTGTTAGATGGCAATTACAGGTCTTCCTATTTGGTTTTGACAGACCCTTCTTCAAAACCTTTAGGGATTTTGAACGTCCCTTATTTTGATGATGACTCTTTAAATTCAAGAGAATTAAAAGAATTTTTGGTCCGCATTGGATTTGCCTATGTATTGATGGTTCTAATCGCCATTGTATTTGCGTATGCCATGTCTAAGTTTATCACGAAATCTTTGAAGTCAATCAGTGATAAAATGTATCAAACCCGTTTTGAAAAGCGCAACAAGAAAATTGCTTTAGAAGGCGCCTCTTCGGAAATTAAGTCTTTGGTAGAATCCTATAATAACATGATTGATGCCCTAGAAGAAAGCGCGCTCAAACTGGCTTACACAGAAAGGGAAGAGGCTTGGCGTGAAATGGCAAAACAAGTGGCACATGAGATCAAAAATCCCCTTACACCGATGCGCTTAAGCGTACAGAGTTTTCTGCGAAAATTTGACCCTGAAGACAAAGATATTCATAAAAAAGTAGAGGAATATAGCAACACATTGATTCAGCAAATTGACACCATGAGTAAAATTGCAGAAGCCTTTTCTAGTTTTGCAAAAATGCCCGCTCAAAAATTAGAACCTTTGGATTTAGTTAAAGTAGTGGAGCATGCCTTGGATATTTTTCCGGATGTCTTTATTTCATTTTCTAGCGCTAAAGAAACTCTAGAAGCGGACTTTGACAGAGATCAGTTGAATCGCATCGTAACCAATCTTGTTAAAAATGCCATTCAATCTATCCCAGAGAATAAAACGCCTAAAATTGAAGTCAACTTATTTGAAGAAAATAGTCGAATTCATATCAAAGTTAAAGACAACGGTAGTGGTATAGAAGATGCGATTGCAGAGAAAATATTTGAGCCTAAATTCACAACCAAAACTAGTGGGATGGGGCTTGGTTTGCCCATGGTTAAAAACATCATTGAAGCCTATGAAGGCAACATTACTTATGAAACAATTTTAGGAGAAGGCTCCCTTTTTGAAGTCTCTTTTCCAAAAAAACAAAAGACTTATGACGTTTAATAATTTAAATCTACAGCTTGAAGCTGGTATTGGGATGTTGACCATCAACCGTCCCAAAAAACTCAATGCCCTGAACAAAGCAACTATTTTAGAATTACACCAAGCTTTGAAAGCTTTGGACCAGGACCAAAATGTCCGTGTCATTGTATTGACTGGAAGTGGAGATAAAGCGTTTGTCGCAGGCGCGGATATCAGCGAATTTGCGGATTTTAATGTTTCTGAAGCCGCACAGTTATCTCGTGAGGGACAAGAACTATTATTTGATTTTGCTGAAAACTTAAGCACACCTATTATTGCGGCCATTAACGGTTTTGCTTTAGGGGGTGGATTGGAATTGGCCATGGCGGCTCACATCCGAGTGGCCAGTAGCACGGCCCGTATGGGACTTCCAGAAGTCAGTTTGGGTGTGATTCCAGGCTATGGCGGCACCCAAAGGTTGGCCCAGTTGGTGGGCAAAGGGCGGGCACTTCAAATGATTACCACCGCAGAGATGATAGACGCTTCTAAAGCCGAACAATGGGGTTTAGTCAACAGTGTTACAGCCCCGGAGGATCTGCTATCTTATTGCCTGTCTTTGTCTGAAAAAATAAAACGCAACGGCCCGCTTGCCATTGCGGCTGCCATTGAAGCGGTCAACGCAAACTATAAAGATGGCCTTAATGGGTATGATGTTGAAATTACAGCATTTGCAAAATCTTTTGGAACTGCCGATTTCAAAGAAGGAACTTCTGCCTTTTTACAAAAGCGAAAAGCGAATTTCACAGGGAATTAATTCAAGAATAAAAAACCCTAAAACAGCGTTTTAGGGTCATAAGCTTTAAGGATTAAAAGTTTAATCCGCTAGAACGATAATTTTGTTGGCGTTCATCTCAATGGTTCCCGAATTGATGGCCAACCAATATCCACCTTCCTTTTTTTCAAATTTTGAAGCCGTTTCTTCATTCAAATCAACAGCCCCACGAATTTTCACAAATCCATCTTTAAGGGTAGAGACAACTGCGGCGTGGTTGTTGAGCATTTCAAACTCTCCATTGACACCCGGAACAGAAACACTGTCAACATCTCCTTTAAATAGGGTGGCTTCGGGAGAAACAATTTCTAAATACATAAACTTGTGTTTTAGGCTTCAGCCAACATTTTTTCTCCGGCTTCAATCGCTTCTTCAATGGTTCCTTTTAGGTTGAATGCGGCTTCCGGTAGTCGATCTAATTCACCATCCATGATCATATTGAAACCTTTGATTGTTTCCTTGATGTCTACAAGTACACCAGGAATTCCCGTAAATTGTTCTGCAACATGAAAAGGTTGTGACAGGAAGCGCTGTACACGTCGTGCACGTCCTACAGCTAACTTGTCTTCTTCAGAAAGTTCTTCCATTCCTAATATGGCAATAATATCTTGTAATTCTTTATAGCGCTGTAACAACTCTTTTACGCGTTGCGCACAATCGTAATGTTCGTCCCCAAGAATTTCAGCAGTTAGAATTCTGGAAGTAGAATCTAGCGGGTCCACGGCCGGATAAATTCCAAGTTCGGCAATTTTACGCGACAATACCGTAGTGGCATCCAAATGCGCAAAAGTAGTCGCTGGCGCAGGATCGGTAAGGTCATCCGCAGGAACATAAACCGCTTGTACCGAAGTAATGGATCCTTTTTTAGTCGAGGTAATACGCTCTTGCATGGCTCCCATTTCTGTAGCTAGAGTAGGTTGGTATCCTACGGCTGATGGCATCCGACCTAAAAGGGCCGATACCTCTGAACCAGCTTGAGTAAATCGGAAGATATTATCAACGAAGAACAGGACGTCTTTACCTTGGCCATCGCCAGAACCATCACGGAAATATTCTGCAATGGCAAGTCCTGAAAGTGCTACTCGTGCACGGGCTCCAGGAGGTTCGTTCATTTGTCCAAAAACGAAAGTGGCTTTGGATTCTTTCATGGCGGCTTTGTCTACTTTTTTAAGATCCCATCCACCAGCCTCCATGGAATGCATAAAGTCATCTCCATATTTTATAATGCCTGATTCTAACATCTCACGCAATAAATCGTTTCCTTCTCTTGTGCGTTCTCCAACACCCGCAAATACAGAAAGCCCACCATGGCCCTTTGCAATATTATTAATAAGTTCTTGAATTAATACGGTTTTTCCAACACCTGCACCTCCAAAAAGACCAATTTTACCCCCTTTGGCGTAAGGCTCAATTAGGTCAATAACTTTAATTCCTGTAAACAATACTTCTGTTGAGGTTGAAAGTTCTTCAAATTTTGGTGCTTCGCGGTGAATTGGTAATCCGTCTTTTCCAGCCTTGGGTAAGTTTCCTAAACCATCAATAGCATCTCCGATGACATTGAAAAGGCGGCCATAAATATCATCCCCTACAGGCACTTGGATGGGCGCGCCAGTTGCACTGACTTCTGTCCCACGGCTAAGGCCATCTGAGGAATCCATCGCAATAGTTCTGACGGCATTTTCGCCAATGTGTGATTGTACTTCTAAAACGAGGATGGAACCGTCTTCACGATTGATTTCTAAAGAATCATAAATTTTTGGAAGCTCGGCGTCTGCGCCAAACTCTACATCAATAACGGGTCCTACTATTTGGGAAACTTTTCCTGTAACTTTTGACATTACTTCTATGGGTTTAATTTTTAGCTAAATGATGTTTAAAAACAAGTTGTTTTTGCGCAGCAAAGATAACCAATATAAATAAAAAACCCAGAACAAACGTCTGGGTTTTTTAATCTAATTCTTGAATTAAATTTTAGAACTGCATTTTGGCGCCTGCATAGTAAAGAGACCCAATATTACCAGATCCAGGAATACTCACATATTCGCGGCCAGCGATGTTATTCCCACCCACTTCAAATTGTATGTTATCAAGTGCTTTTATGCCGAACATTAATTTAGCGTCAAAGACGGTATTTTCTCTAATGGTAGCATCTATAAATGTTGATTCATAATAGTACTCAGAGTTGTAACGCGCATTAGCAGAAAGTGTAAAATTATCACCTAATTTTGATGTAAGCCCAAATTTCATTCTGTGCTTAGGCGTATTCCATGACAATTCGAAATCGGAATACTCCTTCTCTTTATATTTTAATTCATTGTACTCGTAAATGAAGTTAACGGTAGTTGATGAATTAAGTTTCTGTATAGCTTCTACACTCATTCCACGAGTTATAAATGGAACATCTAAGTTGGCATCCATTCCAAATTGAAGATAACCACCATTAGCCATTGTGTTCGCAATAGCTTGATCCGCAGTAAGCCCCAATTGTTGTCCAATTGCAACAAGCTCTGCTGCAGGCACATATACGCTAT
>CESF01046806.1_pt1 | contig 18290 bp, 24 predicted proteins | sample 356331 | NCBI WGS metagenome assembly CESF01 (sample SAMEA2621779, study PRJEB7988) | marine metagenome | biome: marine biome (ENVO:00000447); feature: surface water layer (ENVO:00002042); material: "saline water (ENVO:00002010), including plankton (ENVO:xxxxxxxx)" | depth 5 m
GTTGCCCAATCCATATAACCTAAAGACCTTGCGTATCTTTGTTGCGAGTGTTTTGTTTCATTATGATAGGTATAAACCATTTGTAATTTATTATTCATTGTGTATAGTAGCACAGAAGATTTAATAAATCATTAAATAAAAATATTTTAGATATCATACTAAAAATAAAAAAAGTATATAAATATAGGTAAAAAATGAAAGAAAAAATATATTTAATCCCAGGTCTTATGACTGATGAGAGACTTTGGAGTAGAATTAAACCTTTTTTAGAGGAATATGAATTAGTACATGTTCCTATTCCACATAGTGAAGACTTTGATGAGATTCTTGATATATTATTAGATATCTTTAAAGAAGAGAAAGTAAATCTTTTAGGTTTCTCATTAGGTGGGTATATAGCTTCTTACTTTGCAGTTACATATCCACATAGAGTAAACAAACTATTTATGGTAGCAGCAACTCCAGGAGCTTCTGAAGAAGCTGAGATTGAAAGAAGAAGAGAAAAGTTTGCTGTAATAGAAAAAGAAGGCTTTAAAGGCTTACCTTATGAAAAAGCAGTAACACTTGTAGAAGAGCAAAACAAAGATGATATTGAACTAATTAAGACAATTCAAGATATGTTTATGGACTTGGGAAAAGAGACTTTTATTACTCAACTTACAAGTACCTTTAATAGAGTAGATTTACTTGAGGACTTAGTTGGACTAAAATTAAATATATGGTTTTACTATAGTACAAAAGATAGATTGTTAAATCATAAGTCAATGGAAAAACTACAAAAAATAGAACATAATATGACTTTAATCTCGCGTGAGGGAACTAGTCATAATATTCCACTTGAAGTTCCAAAAGAGTTAAGTACTAAGATAAAAGAGTGGATAAGCAAATAGAAAAAGAAATAAATCTGCAAATGAAAAAACTCTTAGTAATAGGTTACGTATGGCCTGAACCAAAATCCTCTGCAGCTGGAACTCATATAATGTCAATAATGAGGCTATTTAAAGCAAATAACTATAAAGTAGAGTTTTGTACACCTTGTGCTATATCAGAGCATAGTATTAATTTAAATGATGAAGGAATTAGCTCCTCAAGTATAGAGTTAAACTCTGATAGTTTTGATTTGTATGTAAAAGAGTATAATCCTGATATTGTATTATTTGATAGGTTTATGATGGAAGAGCAGTTTGCTTGGAGAGTTGAGTTAAACTGTCCAAAAGCTTTAAAGATACTTGATACTGAAGATTTACAATTATTAAGAAATGCAAGACATCAAGCTTTAAAAGAAAATAGAGATATTACAAAAGCAGATTTATTTTCTTCTTTAGCAAAAAGAGAGATATCTGCAATTTTAAGATGTGATATTTCTTTGATAATATCTTCTTATGAAATGCAATTACTAAAAGAGACTTTTAAAGTTGATAGTTCCTTACTTCATCACTTACCTTTTATGGTTGATTTAAAAACAATTCCTATTAAAACTAAAACTTACGAAGAGCGTGAGCACTTTATGACTATAGGAAACTTTCGTCATGCTCCAAATTGGGATGTAGTTTTATATCTTCAAAAGATATGGCCACTTATAAGAAAACAACTCCCTAAAGCACAACTTCATATCTATGGTTCCTACCCACCACCAAAAGCAACAGCTTTAAATAATCCTAAAACTGGATTTTTGATAAAAGGCTGGGCAGATGATGCTTATGAAGTTATGGAAAACTCTAGAGTTTGCTTAGCTCCTATTAGATTTGGTGCTGGAATAAAAGGAAAACTTTTAGATGCAATGATTATGCAAACACCAAGTGCTACAACAAGTGTTGGAAGTGAAGGTATGTATGATGAAGAGAACTGGCCTGGATTTATAAGTGATGAGATAGAAGAGTTTGTAAATAAAGCAGTTGAATTATATAATAATGAAAAAATATGGAATGAAGCAAAAGTAAATTCATCTATATTATTAAAATCAAAATATGATGCAGATACTTTATCAAAGCAATTAATAGAAAAAATCGATGAGGTATATAAAAACCTAGAAGAACATAGATTGAATAACTTTACAGGTGCAATGCTAAAACATCACACAATGGCAAGTACAAAGTATATGTCTCAATGGATAGAAGAAAAGAATAAAAACAAATAGGACAAGATATGATTAATAGAGTATATATGACAAAAGAGAGATTTGAAGAAGAACTAAAAAATGGTAATTTACCTCATAAAACTTATGAAGATTATAAAAAATCTGTAGATAAACTTTATGATGAGTTAGATACTGTTAGTGATGAAGATTTAGAAAAAGAACTAGATGAAAGTAAGTAAACCAATAAAATTTAAAAATAAAAGCTGGGGACATGAAATCTGGATTCATAACTCAGATAAATATTGCGGAAAGATATTAGTAATAGATGCGAATAAAAGCTCAAATTTACATTATCATAAACTAAAAGATGAAACTTTTTATATTCAAGAAGGAAAAATACTAGTAAAAGTAGTTTCTAAAGATAATATACAAAAAGAGTTTGAAATGAAAAAAGGAGATGTTTTAGATATTCCAAAAGGAACAAAACATCAATTTACAGGAATTGCAGAAAAGTCAGAAATATTTGAAGTATCAACAGAACACTTTGATGATGATTCTATTTATGTATAAGGTTTTATAAATTGGAAGAGTTAGCAAAAATAGTTTCATTTAAAGAGTTTAATAAACTCAAAGAAAAACTTGGAACTATTGTATGTACTTCTGGTGGTTTTGATCCTATTCATAGTGGACATATTTCATGTTTTCAAGAATCAAAACAATATGCAAATACCTTAGTTGTAATTGTAAATGGAGATAGCTTTTTAAAAGATAAAAAAGGCAAACCTTTTATGAACTTATCTGAGCGTTGCTCTATTGTCTCTTCTATAAAAAATGTAGATTATGTAATACCTTTTGAGATTGAAAATGATAGTACTGTACTAAAAGCTTTAGAAAAAATCAAACCACATTATTTCACAAAAGGTGGGGATAGATATGATAAGAAAACTATTGCTGAGTGGGATATTTGTGAAAAGTTAAATATCAAAATTATTACAGATGTAGGAAATGAAAAGAATGAAACAAGCAGTTCAAAGTATTTGAACGCTTGGACTTCTTAAAGATACATAATTTGTGAAATAAAGATTATAAGAATTACACAAAGAAATGGAAATACATGAGATGTAAAAACAAAAGGATTTATTTTAAAAAACTTTTGATTAAAACCTCTAATACCTAACCATAAACCAAAAAATGCTTTGATACTTAACATGATTTGAAAGTTATTTAAACCATCATCACTAATTGGTCCGTAAACTTGTGTTATTAAGTATAAACCTGAGGCAACTGCAACAAGTAATGACCAAGGCACAACTTTTCGTACATGCATCATAAAAGCTTCTCTTGCTTTAATACTGTCTTCTTCACTTAAAGTCTGAGATATCTTTGATAAAAATAGATTATCAACAAATAGAAAACCACCATATATAAAAACTGAGAAAAAATGAATTAAATGTATAAATGTAAAAGTAATAATAAATCCTTTAATTTTAATAGTGTAAAAATATACTAAAAACTTTTCTTTTATGCATTGATTGAAATCAAAGAAACCTTTTCTAAAGCCAAAACTGCCTAAAATACGATAAATATTACTAAGGAAAAACTTATGTCATTTTCAAAATTTAATTTTTTAGCTCCTATTAGTGAAGCCTTAACAAACAATGATTATGAGACTCCAACAAAAATACAAGACAAAGTTATACCTTTAGTTTTTAAAAAAGAGGACGTTCTTGCCCGTGCACAAACTGGAAGTGGAAAGACTGCTAGTTTTGTACTTCCTATTTTAAATCATTGGTTAAATAATATGCCTCTTGGTAAATCAAAAATAAAAACTTTAGTTCTAACACCAACAAGAGAATTAACACTTCAAGTAGCAGATACTTTTAATAAGCTTTCTTCTTCTTTTGAAAAAGAGTTAAAAGTTGTAAGTGTTATTGGTGGGCAAAGTATTGGCGATCAGCTTTTAGATATTCAAAAAGGTTGTGATGTTGTAGTTGCAACTCCTGGAAGACTTTTAGATATTTTAGATAAAAAACAAATAAATCTTTCAACTATAGATTTTTTTGTAGTGGATGAAGCGGATAAAATGCTTGATTTAGGTTTTGAAGAAGAGTTAGAAAAAATACTAGAAAATCTTCCAGAAAAAAGACAAAATCTACTTTTTTCAGCTACTTATCCTCCTAAAATGCAAAAAATTGCAAAAAAGATTACAAATAATCCAATCACAATTGAAATTGAAAATGAAGAACCAACAGTTGATTTAATAAAGCAAAGAGCAATTAGTGTAAATTTAGAAAACAGAAGTGCTCTTTTACAAAAGCTTTTAAAAGAAAATAGTTTTTCAAAAGTTTTAGTTTTTATGGCAAATAATAGAGCAGCAGATAATATCGCTGCAAAATTTAGAAAATATGGCTTTAAAGCAGAATCCTTTCATGGAAATTTAGTTCAAGAAGATAGAATATTTACACTTGACGAGTTTAAAACTTCTAAAATTGATATTCTTTTTTCTTCAGATATTGCTTCACGTGGTTTACATATTGATGATATTTCTTGTGTTGTAAACTATGATTTACCAAGGTCACCTGCTGATTATATTCATAGAATTGGTAGAACTGGACGAGCTGGAAGTGAAGGTCTTGCTATTTCATTTATAACTTTAGAAAACGAAGAGCACTTTAAATTAATTGAAAAACGCTCAAACATAAAACTTCAAAGAGAAGAGATTGAAGGTTTTGAACTAATTGGAACTCCTTTAGAAAAAGAAAAAGGTAAGACACCAATTAAGGGTAAAAGAAAAAGCAAGAAAGATAAGTTAAGAGAGCAGGGGCTTAAATAAGCTTTTGTTTACTTTGTCGCATTTAATATTGGAATTATAATATCAAAATATTTAAATGCAATTTAGTTGCAGTATTGTAAGTCAAACAAGTAATATTACTTGTTTAATACCTTGAAGTAATCTCTATTAGATGAAAACCAAATTGTGTTTTAATTGGTCCATGAACTTTTAATAGCTCTTTTGTAAATACAACTTCATCAAACTCTTTTACCATATCGCCTTTTGAAAAAGTACCTAAATGACCACCTCTTTTTCCTGATGAACATTTAGAAAACTTTTTTGCAGCTTTTTCAAATGTTATATCATTTTGAATGATTTCTTTTTTTATTTTTTTTGCTAATTTTTCAGTATTAAGTAAAATATGTCTAGCTGTTGCACTTTTTGCCATTAAATATCCTTTTATAATTTGAATTTTATCATCTTTTTATAAATTTAACATATAATAAGGCACTAATTTTTAGGGATATATAATGAAAAATGATGAAGTAAAAAAAGAGTTTGCTAAGGTTATCATAAATGCTAAGATAGTTGCATTTTTATTTTTTATACTACTAACACCAAGTATTGTAATGAAAGTAAAAGAGTTAGATGAGTTATTTGGTCTAAATGAACAAACATGGTTTAATGCTGCTATTGCAGGTTTTGTGATTTATATGGGATTTACAGTTTTCTTATGGAAGTGTCCAAAATGTGGAAAATTCCCAGGTCGTGGATGGTTTAGAAAAGAGTGTAATTCTTGTGGAGTTGAATTAAGTTAATTCAACTCTGTGAATTTTTAGTGAATTTTATAGTTACTTTTGTACCTATATTTTCTTCACTTTCATAAGATATTGTCCCTTTATGATTATGAATAATTTTTTGGCTAATAGATAGACCTAAGCCTGTTCCTCCAGAGTTTTTATTTCTACTCTTATCTGTTCTATAAAATTTCTCAAATATTTTTTTCAAATCATCCTCTGAGATACCAATACCGAAATCTTTAATAACAATATAAATTGATTCATCCTTAATAAAACTATTAATTAAAACCTTTGATTCTTTTTGACTAAAAGAGATTGCATTTTTAAGGATATTATTAATTGCTATTTTAACAAGTTTTGAATTACCTTTAATAGTTGAAGCATCTTTTATATTTGACTGGATTTCTACTTCTTTTAATTTTGCAAAAGGTTTTAACTCTTTAATTGATTCTAGTATAACTTCATCAAGATATATTTCTTCATAATTTAAACTATTTTGTTCTTCTATCTTTGCTAGATATAAAAGATCATTTACAGTTTGTTGAATGATTATAACTTCATCTAAACAGTTTTTTAAAGTCTCTTTATATTCATCATTTGAACGATCTTTTCTTAGTGCAATTTCTATTTCACCTCTTATTATTGTAAGTGGTGTTTTCAGTTCATGTGAAGCATCACTACTAAACTGATAAATCTTATCAAATGATATTTCTAGCCTTTGTAATAGATTATTGATTTCACTACTTAAGCTATCAATTTCATCTCCATTTTCTAATCTTTGTAATCTTTTCGTAAGATCTTTTACTTTTATCTCTTTTAAATTTTTTATGATTTGTTCAACTGGATGGAAAGATTTATATATTAGAAAATATCCTCCAACTGTTGTAAAAATAAGTATTATAGGAATGATAAATAGAAGAATATAAATTAAATTTTCAAGTGTATCATTTAAGTTTTTATTATCAGTAGCAATTTCTAGAATATATAATTCATTATTGATATTAAACTTTAATTTACTAATTATAAAAGAATTTTCTTGTTCAAAATAAATAATATCATTTTGATATAAATTGATTTTTTCAAATTTATTACTTATTTCTTTTGGAAAGTCGATTTCTTTTATAATTTTTAATTCTTTATCAACTTTGGAAAATCTAATATAAAGTGGTTCAAACTTATATTCATCTTCTTCATTAAAAGTTAAATCATCAAAATTATTATGCTCTAAAATATCATCAGCAATATCAAGAAGTACTATTCTTAAAGTATTTTCCAATTTATCTAAAGTTGCTAATTCTAATGATTTATGTAAAGAGATTGAAAAAATTACTAGCACTAAGGTTTGTATTATAAAACCATAAAGTAAAAGCTTTTTTTTAATAGTTAATTTATTCATCACTTATTTTATATCCTAATCCTCTTATTGTTTTTATTAGTTTTTTTTCAAAAGGTTTATCTATTTTATTTCTAAGTCTATAAATATAAACATTTACAATATTGCTCATACTTTCATCTTCAATATTTGATAAAGAAGTACTGATTATTGTTTCAGATAAGACGTTATTTTTATTTTTAATTAGAAACTCTAAGATAGAGAACTCTTTAGCAGTTAATGAAATATTTTTATTTTCTCTTTTTGCACTTTTAGTTAATAAATCAAGTTCTAAGTCTGCAATTTTTAAAGTAGTTGTGAACGTATTTTGAGATCTTAGTTGAACTCTAATTCTTGCAAGCAATTCTGAAAATGAAAATGGCTTTGCAATATAATCATTTGCTCCAATATCTAAGCCTTTTATCTTATCTTCAATTGAATCTTTAGCTGTAAGCATAATAATAGGTGCTTTTATATCAGAAGCTCTTAATATTCTACATACTTCAATACCATCTTTGATAGGAAGCATGATGTCAAGTAAAATCAAATCGTATTCATTAATACTTGCTAAATAAATACCTTCTTCACCATTTAGTGAATAATCAATTATATATGATTCTTCTTCTAGCCCTTTTTTTAAAAAGTTTATAATTTTTTGATCATCTTCAATTATTAATATTTTCATTCTACCCCAATCTTAAACTTATTTTACAGTTTTAGAAATTAATTTTAGTATGGTAATTTCACTATTTGCTTTATATCTAAAATCTATACCCCAAGTTCCAAGACCACGACTTACATAAATAGCTGTTTGTTCTTTATAAAAAAGTCCATTTAAAAAAGGTTGAACTAAACGAACTAATAAATGAAATGGAAAAATTTGTCCCCCATGAGTATGGCCACATACAAATAATTCTGTTTTATTTAAAACTGCTAGTTTATAATCTTTTGGTTGATGAGCTAAAAAAATTGTTGGTTTATTTGAATTTAGGAAGGATGATACTTTTTTCTCATCTCTTTTTATATTAAAAAACTTAGCAAATCTATCAGAAATACCTACAATATTAATTTCTTTTCCTTTAAAATTAATAGTATTCATTTTATTATCTAATAGTATAAAGTTACTAAGTTCTTTTTTTAAATCTTTTAAGCCATAAAATATATCATGATTTCCACTTATATAGTATACAGGTTTTTCTAATGCCAGATCATTAAAAAGTTCTAATTTATTTTTTATATGTTTAACTTTACAATCAATTATATCTCCAGTGATAACAATAAAATCATAGTCTAAATTTTTACATATAGATAATAACTCTTTGATACTTGATAGTTTAAATCTTTTATCTATATGTAAATCGCTTAAGTGAAGTATTTTTAGTCCATTTAATGATTCGTGGTATACTGATACTTCAAGTGTTAGTGTTATTGGTAACTTCATATTAAAAAACTTTTTTTAAGTCTTCTTTCTTTATATAACTTATACTTTTAATTACACCATCGTCTAATTTATATAAAGTTGAATAATCATTTTTTTGAATAAATCTTTTGTCCTCTTCATCATAAATAAGTAATATGGTATGTTTATATTTTCTCATTTTAGGAAGTGCAAACATACTTGTAATTATTGAAGGCATTCCTGAAATATCTGCAATAAAAACAGCTTGATTAGTCACTAAGAAATCTGAAGGTTTTTTACTTAAAAACTCATTTATATCAGCACCTGTTCCTTTTTCAAATGAAACAATTATTATTTTTATATCATTTTTTACAGTATGTTTTTTATCAAATTGATCTACAAGTGAAAAATTATCTATTTTTTTGTTTACTTCAAAAGTATTTGAAAACAAATATGTAGTAAACAATACAAAGATGATTAGTTTCTTTATCATTTATTATCCTTTTTGTAGATTAAATTGTACTTTATATCTATTTTGTCTCTAACTGTTAAAAAAAACATTTTTGGAGGTTTCATATTAAATTGTGTTAGTTTTATAAAAAATGTACCATTAATTGAAAATATATTTTCTGATTCTTCTATAGTCACTAAAGATATGATTTCTTTTGTAACTGCATTTAAAGTTAGATTTCCTTTAATTTGAAATTGCTTGTTTTTATCTTTTTTTATATCTGTAATATTAAAAGTAATATTTGGATAAATACTACTATTTAGTAGTTCATACATATTTTTATCTCTATCTTCTTTTTTACTTTTTAAAGACGAAGAAAGAATATTTATTTTACCTCTTATTGATTCAATACTATTTTCATAATTTAAACTTGAATCAATATTTTGTGTTTTTGGATTAATTTCATTATCTCCAAAAACCTCAGTGTGTGCTTCTATCTCTCCATTTTGTAAAACCAAATTATTTGCAAATGCAAATACACTTAAAAAAACTAACATTAATAACTTATGCATAATTTAACTCCTTTTTTTCTGAATTTAATATATTTAGAAACGCTAATAAAAAGATAATAGGTACAAATAATGTCAAGCCATTTAATGCAACAAATAAACCTGCACCTGATGCTATCCAACCTATAAATATCATGTAAACAGCAATAACTTTTAAATCTTTTTTTAGAATTGTTTGAAGTATTGCAACATTGTAATAAGAGATTACAAAAGGGTAAACAAGTGATAAAATAAAAGCCTCTTGTAGAAAATATAATAGATATGAAAGTGCAAATAAAACTATAATTATTAACTCTTTATGATTTTTACACAACTGATATTTTAGTGCTGTAAAAACTCCAATGATATGAAATAATACAATTTCAAGTGTATATCCATCTCTCCATATTGAAATATTTATATCCCTTGAAAGTGTTTCAAATAATGCTGAGTCTAAAAATATCCATAAGACCATTACAAATAAAGAATATTCACTTTTAAGAGATATAGGAAGTTTTTTTGTTGCTAAGAAAAATAAACAAATTAAAGGAATAATAGTTAAAATAATAGCTAATGACCCTCTTAATGAAACTTCATAGTTAAATAACAATGTTCCAAAAGCATATGAAATACTTAATGCTAATCCTAAATCAATTGCTCTTGCTTTTTTAAGTTCGTTTATAAGTAAAGGTGCTAATGCTCCAACACTTATTCCTAAAATAAAAAGTGTATAAATTGAAAAATTAGGATAAAAGAAACTCATTAATAATTGTAAACTTAAAAATATTGCTATCTTGTTTTTATTTGATATTTTAAGATAGTAAGTTAGAAATGAACCAATCATCCCTCCAATTGGTAATGGCGCTATTGCGATAATATCAGATGAAAAATACTCGACTACACCTGTTTGTGCAATAAGTAAATAATAACATAACTCCGAGGCTATAAAAAGTATTAAAGCAAATCTTGCTATAAAATCCTGTTTAAAATCTAGTTTTTGCATAATGACTCCTTTTGATAAAAAAAGATTAAATAAATTAGTACAAATGAAATATCAAATGCACTGATACCTAAGGCTTCAAAGCCTAATGATTTTGAAACGTATAGTGAGAAAAATACTGAACTTATAAATACTCTTATTACTACTGTAATATTTGTTAGTATGATTTCATACTCTTTATATTTAAAAGCTACAAAATGTAAAATACCCGTCATACTAACAAAAGAGAATACTACATATTCATATTGTCCTGTAAAAGAAAAGCCAATAAGTGGATAGATAAAACTTGCAAATAATATTAAGAATATTCCACCTAAACCATCACTTAGTATACCCATTAAGTTATACTTTTGAAGTGCAGTTAGTTGGTATTTATTTTGAATAAAAAATATTAAACTTGATATTGTAACAAGACCAAATAAAGTTCTTATAGTCCAAAACAAGGATACGTCCATTTTTAATATTCCAGCTTCTATAAAACCTGCAATACTTAAACTTATAAATATTCCAATAATTCCAAGCAGATAAAGAATATAAAAGCCTATTTTTCTTAAATTTTTTATATATGAAGTAAACATAGATAAAACCATGAAAAATACACCAATTCCCATAGCTACATGAGCATGAGCAACAATTAAATCATTTCTATGAAATAACCATCTAATCTCAGGAACAAATAAGATATTTCCTTGAATATCAACAAAAAGAAAAGCACAAATAGATATAAGAAGAGAGAACTTTGCAAATTTTTCAATATTAGAATCTTTATACCATCTGTAAAGTAGGGGAATATAAAGTAGTGTTAAGTATTGCAAAAACCACTCTTGATTATATGTTAAAGGTTCAAAAAATATTCTATATAAAACTGATGTAAAATAGAATATTGTTGGTATTTGCCATAAGATATTCCATCTAGCTATAAACTCATCTTTATTTAATAGTTTGATAATTAAATAATATAAAGGAATTAAAGCTAAACTCATTCCTAAAGTATTATCTCCATGTGGACCACTTACAGTACTTTCTACTTGTCCAATAATTGGATTCATTAAAATCAAAAGTGTAATTGGTGCTATTACTACAATTTTTAAACATACTCTAACCCAAGTAGGGTATGTTTTATATTGTTTCATAAAATCATATAGTGCAAATATATAAAATACTCCAGCAAGTGCAAGTATAAAATTTAACTCATATGGAAAATCATAAAATGCTAAACCTCTTGTATTTCCAAAAAGTAGTGAGTTAATCATAAATACTAAGAATATATACCAAAAAATAGTGAATAAGTTTAGATAACGTAAGCCTTTTTTACTACTTCCAACTTCTTTATTTATAAGTAAAAATGGTAAATATGAAAGCATTAAAGGAACGAAGCCATAAAGCATTAACGAAATATGAAGTGATCTTATATTTGAAGGAAGTAAAGTTTGTGAATTAATATTAAACCCTAATAAGTTTATAGAGTATATAAAACCAAAAATAAGTCCTATTGCAAAAAATATTAAAGATATTTTAAAATGTGTTTGAATAAATGTATTAAAGTTGTCCATCGTTTACCTCATAAGTTTTATCTGTTTTTGAAGCTAAGTTCAAGTCGTGAGTTGCAACAATAATTGTTGTTCCTTTTTTTGATAGTTTCTTAAATATTTTAAATATATTTTTTGAATTTTTTGAATCAAGATTACCTGTTGGTTCATCTGCAAAAATTATTTTTGGTTTATTTATTAAAGCTCTTGCAATTGCTGCTCTTTGTCTTTGTCCTCCTGAAATCTCATTTGGATATTTATTTATTATTGATTTGATTTCAAGTAAATCTAATAGCTTTTCAATTTCTTGAAGTGTCGATTTTTCATTTGCAATTTGGATATTTTCTTTTATATTTAGGTAATTAATCAAATAGTGAAACTGAAAAATAAAACCAATATTCTTTTGTCTAAAACTATCAATATCTTTAATATTCTTACTATTTATATTTTCAAAAAAAACTTCACCTGATATTGGTTTTAAAAGTGTTGAAAGAATTGAGAGTAGTGTAGATTTTCCACTGCCACTTTTTCCTACTATTGATATAAACTCGCCTTTTTTAATCTCAAGATTAATATTTTTTAAAGCAATATCTTTGTTGTATGAATGACTTACATCTTTTGCCTTAATCATATTCTATTTCCTTGAATTAAAATTATAGGGTCTGTTTTTGCTGCATTTAATGCAGGTATAATTGAACCAATCATTGCCATTAAAATTGAAGTAATAAAAATATATAAAGCTAAAATGGATGTAATCTCACCATTTACATAACCTTGTAGTAAAGTTGAGTTTTTTATAAAATATAAAACTATTTGAGATAATAATAAGGAACTTAGGAAACTTAAAACTCCTAAGATAAAGCTCTCAGTAATAATTTGAAAAACTATTTTCTTCATTGGTATTCCAATAGCTCTTTTTATTCCAAACTCACTTTTTCTTTGATTTATAGTAATACTCATAATACTTACAATTCCAAGTAGTCCCATTGTAAAAGCGATGAATGATATTGCATTTGATGAGCTTTGTATAATTTTAAACTGATTATAATTATCTACAAAACTTTGTGTTGATTTTGCTTCAATTTCTTCACTAAAAGAATTGATTTGTTTTAAAATTAAATCAATATTAGTATCAACTTTGGTATTAATCATAATCATCGAAGCACTTTTATTAAATATTTTTCCTGCATCTTTAATATTTAAAACTACACCACCATTTTCAAAACCAATATCACTTTTAAAAACACCTGATATTTTATAATCTTTATTTGCAATATTTATAAATTGTTTATTTGAGAGTTGTTTATAAATTGATTCACCTACTAAAACCTCTTTATCTATTGGATAGTTACCTTCACTTAGTTTGTAGTTTAGAAATCTATTTTTACTTACGCCATAAACAGCAACAATAGGTAGTTTCTCAATAGGAGATGCTCCTACAATTAAAGCAGATGAACTTTCTATATTTTTGATAGTATTTATTTTACTAAGTAGTTTTATATCTACATTTGAAAAAAATGTATCTGATATGTCTTTTTGAGTAACAATAATATCTCCATCATTTTTTAATATAGATGAGTACATATTTATAATTCCATTTGAAATTGAGCTAATTAAAAATATTGCTGTAATAGAAAAAATTAGACTAAAATATATTAATATTGTTTTTAGTGGGTTCGCTTTTAAAGCTTTAAGTGCTAATGAAATCAAATCTTTCCTTTTTTAATTATGGAAAGTTTAACTTATGAATATGAAAGCTTTATGAATACAATATGAATAAAAATTCATATAAGATTTATGTTAATTATATTTGATACTAAAAATATTATTAGAATCTAGATAATCGTATTCTAGGTTTAGTTTATGCTTTTGTAATATTTTATTAACGATACTTAATCCTAAACCAAAACCTTCTTTTTTTGAATTTTCTTGTGTAAATGGTTTTAAGTAGTGATTTATGTCTTTATTTAATCTATCTGCATTATTTATTATACTTAGAGTATTGTTTTCTGCTTTTATGATAATAGGGTATTTCTTAGTATATTTTAAGGCATTATCAATTAAATTTTTTACAGCAATACTTAGATAATATAAATCTGCATTAATTGTAAAATTATCATTAATTTGTAATTGTACTAAAGATTCATCTTCAATATATAGTTTTTGTAAAGAGCTTAAAACTAAAGTATCAACAGAAAATTTTTTAATTTCTAAACTTTGAGTATTAAGTTTTTCAAGTTCAATTAAGTCATTTGTTAAAATTTCTAAATCAGAAAAAATCTTTTTAAAAACTTCTTTTTGTGAATTGTTCTCTATTTTTTCTATTGCAAATTTCCCTTTTGCAATAGGAGTTCTAAGTTCATGTCCTATATCTCTTAAAAGAACTTCTCTGCTTTTTATTAGGTTCTCTAAGTTTGAAGCCATAGAGTCAAAAGAACTTGCTAATTCTCCAATTTCATCATTTGATTCTATATTAATTCTTGTTTCAAGTTTACCTTGAGAAAAGTCTTTCATTTTAAGATTTATTTTTTTTAGTGGCGCCAATAATTTAAAAATATAAAGAAAGATAAGAATGAGAACAAAAATATCAAGAAAAATTAAGACATTCAATATATTTTTATCTCTTATATCATCTTCATCTTGTGTTTCATAAGTTAATTCTTCATCTAAATATTTTATCTTAATTATAAATTCATCACTAAAAGATTGTTTACCTATAATTATATATCCAAAAGTAAGATTCTCTTTATGTAAAATATTAATTGATTTTTCACTTGATATCTTTTTTAAGCCATATTTTTTTTCAATTATTTTTATGTCTTCATTATTATAAATATTTATAAAAAGTTCATTAGCAACTTTTTTATATTTATCTTTAATTAAATTATTTAATCTATTATTATTAATAATATCTATCCATAATCCAATTATTGTCATAAGTATAAAACTAATAATAAATAAAATAGTAATTTTTTTAAATAATGACATCTTTATCCTATAAACTTATATCCGTGACCCCAAACTGATTTTATATATTTAGGGTCTTTTGAATCATCTCCAATCTTATATCTAAGATTTGAAATATGAGTATCTATTGTTCTATTCTTTGTATTTTCATCTAAAGATGTTGCATGTAGAATTTGTTCTCTTGATGTATTTATATTTAAATTTGATACTAAGAATATTAATATCTCAAACTCTATTTTTGTTAAATCTATTTCAAAATCATCTATACTTACACTTCTAGTACTCTGATCAATTATCAAATTAGAAATTTTTATTTTATTTGAAAGGTTTTTCTTAAATATATTTTCTACTCTTAAAACTAATTCTCTAGGTTCATAAGGTTTAGATAAATAATCATCTGCCCCTAATTCAAAACCATGTATTTTATTTCCAATATCACCTCTTGCACTTGATATTATGACCGGAATATCTAATACTTTCTTTATCTTTTTAAATAAATCAAAACCATCAATATCAGGAAGCATTAAATCTAAAATTACAATGTCATAGTTTTTATTATTTTCTAGTTCTGATAAAACATCTTTACCATTTTCAAAGGCTTTACAATTATAATTAAAGTCTTTTAGATAATCAACAATAAAATCTTTCATCTGAGTATCATCTTCAATTAATAGAATATTATTGTTCAATTTTAGTCTCCTATAAAATATGAAAAATTTATTTTTTGTTTATTATTTAAAACATCATGAATTTTCTCAAGCCTATTTACTTCAAGTTCAAGAGAATAGTTTTTTATTTCATTACTTACTTCTAAATATTTTTCTTTATCAAATATGGTGTTTCTCATGATTTTTTGAAGTTCCTTTTGTTTTAAGGATTTATATTTATAATATTCTTTATAATCTTTTTTATGTTTTTTTAATATTTTTTCAATTTTTCTGTATTGATTTTTGTTTAGATTAAGATGTTCTAAACTTCTAGATATATGTGTTTTTCCATGCTTTCTTATTCTATAATTGTCATCATCATAATCTTCATCTGCAAAAGAAGAGCTAATAAGGCTTAGACTACATAAAATCATTAATATTTTTAATATTTTCATCTTCAATTAATCCTTTTTCTATATCTGTATGACAGGCTTTACAATTTGCTTTACTTTTAATTTTATTATCTTCAAATATGCTTGAATCTATTTCATTATGTCTTTTTTTCCAAAAAATAGTTTGGCTTATAGCTATTATATCTTTATTTTTTATTGAATCTAATATTTTTACACTAGCTTCCATAGTTGAAGTCTCTGCTGAGTTTTCAACTAAAAAAGATAGTATTAAAGAGTAATCCTCTTTTTCTAAAGATGCATCATCTCCAAAGTGATTTTCTAAATCTGACATTAATTTTATCCATGATCTTTTTGGCAAAAGATTTGGAGGATAGAGAGTATGACAAGCTGCACACTCACTAACAAATAATTCATTATGTTGCTCATAATAAGTTGATTTATAACTTGACGCAACTAAAATATTCTTTGGTTGTAGCAAATTAAATACTAAAAACCCTATAAATATTATTAAAAAAATAAAAGCAATAATTTTTTGATAAATATTTAATTTTATAATTTCTTTTTCTTTTGTCTTTTTAAATCCATTAAATATAGAGTTTAATGTTTCATGCTTGCCATGAAATATCTTATCAAATAAGATTCCCCCTAAGTGAGCTACAATAAGTAAAATTAAACAAGTAGCAAATAATTCATGAAGTGATTCAAATAGTTCCATCTCTTTAAAAAAACTAGAATTTAAATAAGAAAAAACTCCTTTTCCTTCTTGTATACCTAAAGTTAATGCACCTGTTAAAATGATTATAAATACTGTAATAAACATCCCAATCATCACATATGAGGCAATTGGATTATGACCTATAAATTTTTGATTCGTATTTAGTATATTTTCTTGAAACTCTTTTATACTCTTCATTGACATTGGAAAGTCTTTAAATCTTGAATATTTAGGACCAAATATTCCCCATATAAGTCTAAATGCTAAAAGTATTAAAATTGCATATCCAATTATTGCATGGTAGTTAAGTAGTCTATCTTCATCTGCACTTATAAATGCTAATAATATGAACCCTACAAAAAGCCAATGAAAAACTCTTGTAGGTATTGACCAAATATACGATTTTTGCATTTTTACTCCTTAATCATCCCATCTTCCAAAATTTGGAATAAGAATATTTCTCTCTTTATATAAACCTTGTTTTGCATCAGTATGGCAGGCCATACAATTGCTTATAGTTTTAACATCTTTTTGAATTATTAACCTTTTAGGTACTTCATTATGTTCTCTTTTGAATTTTGGTATTTCACTAATAGCTAATGGAGTTGATTGACTAGAAATTGATCTTGAAAATTTTGCAATCTTGCCATAAGCTCTTTTTGAATCACTTGCATTTGAAATAAGATATTCTCTTATTTTTTGTTCGTCAACTTTATCAAATGTTGCATCAACTCCAAAATGATTTTCTAAAGTATCCATCATTTTAATCCAAGAACGTTTTGGTAAAAATTCAGTTTGATATCCCATATGACAAGAAGCACATTCTTGTTTATATAAAGTGTTTTGTGAAGTATAAACTTCTTTATTATTAGCTGCAAATAGTGTTATACCCAGTGTTAATATCGTAAATGTTGCAAAGATGATTTTTTTCATTTTTAATCCTTTGATAAAATATATGTGATTACATCACCTTTTTCAAGTGCTGTACCTTCTCTTACGTAAACATCTTTAAAATTTCGTTTAAGCCATTTTTTCATTGTTTTTAATTCTGATAATCTTTTTGGATTTACTTTTGGAGATAGTGGTTTTATTACTTTTCCAGTAAAGATATTTTCTCCATTTTGAGTAAAGTTATTTGTATGACAAGATACACAAGATATTTCTTTACCTTTTTTACCAAGATGCTTAGATGTGAATATTTTCTCACCTCTTTTCTTATCAAAACCTTTGAAGTTTGAATTCTCTTTTTTAACTTCATTCTTTAATGAGTTTAAATAATCTGTAACAACAGATGCATAACTTAAACTAAATGTAAATAATAATAAATATATTAATTTCATTTTTACTCCTTTATTTTTGATACTTGAAGTATAAGTGAAATTGATGGATTTTTTAGGAGTAGTTTCTTAACATTTTCTTGACAATTAAAGAAGTTTTAAAATATAATTTTTATTATAAGTGAATATAGAAGAACTACTTTGTATATTTTTCTTTAAGTTAAAAAAATATACAAAGTTAAACATAGTTATTAGCTTACTATTTTTTCTTTACGGCTTTTGCATTTGGAAGGTCTGTAATAACACCATCAAATATTTCAGC
>CESF01002280.1_pt1 | contig 18281 bp, 11 predicted proteins | sample 356331 | NCBI WGS metagenome assembly CESF01 (sample SAMEA2621779, study PRJEB7988) | marine metagenome | biome: marine biome (ENVO:00000447); feature: surface water layer (ENVO:00002042); material: "saline water (ENVO:00002010), including plankton (ENVO:xxxxxxxx)" | depth 5 m
TGAAAGATCTTTTGCCCGTAGTTAAAGGATTCGAAATGATTTTAGAGAAATTGGTCTACGTCCTGCCAGGAAGGGTAGATGTAAACAAAAAACTCAATACCAAATCAATGAATCTGACCTGCTATAATCCTAATCGCTTCTTCGGAAATCTCGATGATTTCCTCAATCAAACTCTCCGCAGCTTTAGCCCATCACCCATTACCCCCGCCTCTGGAGCTTACCGCTACGAAGAAAAGGATTGCTATCGGCTTCGGCTAAATCTCCCTGGCTTTACTCGTAAAGAAATCGCCATCTCTCTTGAAAAGAAGTTGCTGACCATCATCGCAAAAAGTGAACGAGAAGATGCTTTTTTCTCCAGCTTCGAGCGCTCATACGACCTACCCAAAAACATCAACCCAAACGGCATCAACGCCAAACTTGAAAACGGCGTTCTCGATCTCAGTTTTAAAAAGCTCATCGATCAGGAGCCAAAGGTTCGCAAAATCAAAATTTGCTAATTCAAAATTCAAAGAAATAAGACCATGAAAACTCCAATCCCAACCGAACGACCAAATTTTAAAACTCGCGCCCACAAAGAGGGCTTTAACATCGACATTTCCCTCCCAGGCGTCAAAAAAAATGACCTTGAGGTGTCCCTTGCTAAGCGGCTCCTTAGGATCAACGGAATTCGCAAGGAGCTTGAAGGCAACTTTGAACGACATGAGCAGGAAGCTCTCCGCTTCGAACTCAAAGTCGAAATCCATGAAGACGTCGATGACAAAAAGATCCAGGTCAGCCATCGCGATGGCGTTCTCACCCTCTCACTCAAAAAGCGACCAGAGCTTGCTCCACGGAAAATCAATATTTTAGCCAACTAAATTCCTCAAGAGCATATTAAAGGCAATAGAGCCCCCGAAAGGAGGATCCATCTTTCATCTAGCAGCTAGAAATTCCTACCGCCCCCCTATCTCCAAGCCGATTTTTGATTCTGCATTTGTCCATTCACCCATTCCCAGCCACTTTCCCCGCATGAAACTCACCTCATGGAACGTCAACGGCATACGTGCCATTCTTAAAAAGAACTTTACCGACTTCGTCCTTGAGCACGCTCCAGACATCCTTTGCCTACAAGAGACTAAAGCACGTCCCGAACAAGTCGAACTCCCGCTGGATTTAGCTGGCTACAAAACTTACTGGAACTCCGCTGAAAAACCCGGTTACTCTGGTACCGCTATCTTCACCAAAAGCGAGCCACTCTCAGTTCGGCTCGGCATTGGCTCGGAAAAAAGCGCCGAGGGCGACAAGGAAGGTCGCGTCATCACCCTAGAATATCCCAGCTTTTTCCTCGTCACCGTTTACACCCCAAACGCAAAGAATGAACTTGCCCGCCTCCCTTACCGGATGGAGTGGGATACAGCCTTCCGCGAATACCTACAGCTTCTCGAAGCCGAAGGAAAACCCGTCGTAGCCTGCGGAGATCTAAACGTTGCGCACCAAGAAATCGATCTTGCCCGCCCAAAAACCAATCATAGAAGCGCTGGGTTTTCTGACGAAGAACGGGCCGGTTTCACTGAACTGGTCAATGCTGGATTCATTGACACCTTCCGCTACTTCCACCCCGATCAAACCGACACCTACTCTTGGTGGAGCTACCGTGGAGGCGCGCGTGCTAACAACGTCGGATGGCGTATCGACTACTGGATCACATCCCAATCCCTCGCCCCCAAACTTAAATCCGCCTCAATCAACGATGACATTCTTGGCTCTGACCACTGCCCCGTAACCCTTAACATAGAGATCTAATCTGCGCTCTGTAACCACTACCCTAAATCAGACGCCAACTATCTTCGCCACTCCATGTGCCCTAGTGGAAAATCTTAGCTCAGATCTATCCCCCAAGGAATTCATACCACATCGAAAAGCGAAGCTTTTGACTACTTCATTTTCGCTAGAAACTCGACGTTACCATCCGTCCCAGTGATCGGCGAAGTGACAACCCCACACCATTCTCGGCCTAGCTCTTCGATAATAAAAGTCCGGATCTTATCAACGGATTTTTGATGGAGCTCCGGCTCTCTCACAATCCCACCTTTCCCTACTTCTTCTCGTGAAAGTTCAAACTGAGGTTTGATGAGAGGGATAATAAAACCACCTTCCTTAAGAATGGAAAAGGCGGCGGGCAACACCTTTGTGAGGGATATGAACGATAAATCCATCACGACTAAATTCACCTTTTCCCCAATGTCTTCGACCGTGAGATTACGAGCGTTGAAACGCTCCTTAGAAAGAACACGTTCATCACTTCGTAACTTCCATACCAATTGATTGGTCCCCACATCAATAGCATGAACACGCACTGCACCTTTTTGAAGCAGGCAATCGGTAAAACCTCCCGTAGAAGCTCCTAGATCAGCACAGACCCAGCCCGTTGGATCGATCCCAAATTCGCACAAGGCCCCTTCGATTTTGAATCCCCCGCGACCGACATACCTTGGCTTTTCCTTAACCGATAAATCCGCATCCTCAGCGATTTTTGTACTTGGTTTAGCAACACGCTCGGTTCCAGTCATGACTTCGCCGGCCATAATCAACCGTTTCGCCTGCTCACGGGAATCACACAGTCCCCGCGACACCAACAGCGCATCTACCCTTTGCTTAGCCATCAACTTTCTACTTCGGCTTTATTGAGAGCATTAATAAATTCCCGCAAAAGCCCAAAATCGCGACGGCGATGGCGCAGGATAATTCTTGGCAAGTCGACCAACTCAGGTTCGCTCTGTTCCTCTTTTAAGGCAGATCCCTGCTCGATCTCACCTGACTTGACTATTACCGCAAACCGTTGATTTAGATCTTCCAAAGCTCCCTCCGATAGCGCGGTTTGCAAACGCACTACCAGACGTTCACCGACATATCGGTAGGAATGAAAATTGGCATAGAATCCCGTAATCTCACGAATTGCTTCCTCCACATCGTCCGTGACTTTAAAAAGTGAGAAATCAGATTCAGAAATCAAACCCAATCTCAAAAGGTGCTCTTCCACAAATTGCTTCCATGCTTTCCAATAGGTCCCGCCCGGTGCATCAAGACAGACAATGGGGTAAAGCTTCGCCTTACCGGTTTGAATCAAGGTCAAGGCTTCTAGGATCTCATCCTGAGTTCCGAACCCGCCCGGCATCCCAACTCCGGCATCTGCTTCTTTTACGAAGGCCAACTTTCTAGTAAAAAAGTAATTATAGTCGATGAGCTTTGGATCTCCATAGATGAACTCGTTTGCGGAAGCTTCAAAAGGAAGCGATATATTGAGCCCAAAGCTATGATCGGCAGTCGCCCCTTCATTACCTGCCGCCATAATTCCCGGCCCCGCCCCAGTAATTGTCATAAAACCTTCCTCAACCATCCGACGAGAAAACTTAACCGCGGTTTGATATTCCCTCTCCTCTGGCTTGGTCCGGGCCGAGCCAAAGAGTGCAACCTTACGATTTCCCCGGAAAGGGCCAAAGATTTCACTCGATTTCTTCATTTCCTTAAGAGCGCGGTTCGCCAATTTAAAGTCAGCCTGATTAGAAGAGCCTTGAGCCATTCCGACGGCCGTCGAAATCATCTCGGCCAGCAAGCAAAAGTCATCTACTCCCTCCACTGATTTGGCAAGATCAAGAATCCGCGTATCGAGTTCTTTACTCCCAGTGGAATCGATAAAATTACAAGCTTGGTCGGGAACCATCCCGGCAGTGAGGTCGCGATACAGGGGCGGCTGCCTGTTATGGCTTTTAGACATAATGATTAATCTGGACCGAATCGTTCAATCTGACAAACCTCCACTCTTGAATTTTTCAAAAAACCTTAAACACTCCGCCCGTGGCCACCACTAACACAGACGACCTCCGCATTGACCGTATCGACCCGCTTATCTCGCCGGCTGTTCTTTCCTACCAACTTCCACTCAGCGAATCAGCAGCACAGCTTGTTGCTTCAGCCCGCAAAGGAGCTGAGGCAATCCTGAAAGGTGAGGACGACCGACTACTTGTCGTAGTGGGCCCCTGTTCGATCCACGACCCTTCAGCAGCGATTGAATACGCCATGCGTCTGAAGGAAGCTGCTACTCTCTATCAAAAAGACCTTCATATCATTATGCGTGTCTATTTCGAGAAACCCCGAACGACCGTCGGCTGGAAAGGACTCATCAATGATCCTAACTTAAACGATTCATTTGACATAAACCGGGGCTTACGCACGGCCCGTGAACTACTCCTTCAACTTGCTGAAATGGGAGTTCCTGCTGGCACCGAGTTTCTTGATGCGATCTCTCCCCAGTATGTCGCCGACCTGATTGCCTGGGGAGCTATCGGAGCCCGTACTACCGAATCCCAAGTCCACCGTGAGCTCGCCTCCGGACTCTCAATGCCGGTTGGTTTTAAAAATGGCACTGGCGGCTCAATCCAAATCGCACTTGACGCCATTGGAGCTTCCTCAAAGCCTCACCACTTCCTTTCTGTCACCAAGCAAGGCGTCTCAGCAATCGTCACCACCACCGGAAACGATGCTTGCCACCTCATCCTCCGCGGAGGCAAGAGCGGCCAAAATTACACCCGCGATGAAATCGATCCAGTTAGCTCCAAACTCCGCGAGATCGATCTACCCGAGCAGCTGATGGTCGATTGTTCCCATGGCAATTCAAACAAAGACTACCGAAACCAACCTCGAGTGGCTGCAGACCTTTGCGAACAAATGGCAAACGGAGCCAAAGACATCGCTGCCGTCATGATCGAATCCAACATTGTAGAAGGAAACCAGAAGATATCCGACGATATGGTGTATGGACAATCGGTCACCGATGCCTGTATTAACTGGCAAACCACCGAGGAGGTTCTCAAAGCTTTCGCTAAAGCGGTCCAAGCCCGTCGTTCGAAGAATGACTAAGGACACCGTCATCTCCAACCTGCTTCGGCAGATGGAGGAAAACATCGCAATCACCAGATCAGCCCTCACTGAAACCAGCGAAAACGCGAACGGTGACGAGGCCAAGCCCGAGGGGAAATACGACACGCGCGCGATTGAGGCAGCTTACCTTGCCGAAGCACAAGCCGCTCAATTAGTGATCGCTGAGGAATCTCTCGCTACCCTCAAGAGATTCGCGCCCAGCCCCTTCGAAATGACAGAGGTGATCGGAGCCGGAGCACTAGTCGAAGTCGATCAGGAGGGCGAAATTTGCTTTTATCTACTCGCACCGACCGGAGGCGGGCTTATGACGGAATACCTCGGGTGTGACGTCACCGTGGTCACTCCAGACTCACGACTTTATCAGGATCTCATTGGAAAAAAGATGGGAGACGAATTAGAAAAAACCGCACTCATCATCACAGGAGTCGAGTAACACCCTAAATCACTTGTTTCCCCAGTGTTTTTCAACTTGGCAAGATAGGACTGAGTTCCTATCAGCAGGCAGCACACCTTGATCAGATCTTTGATCTTATGAGAATCTTTAACCTCCGATGCAGAATCTTCCTGATTCTCTTTTTAGTAATCCTTTCGGCCTCCGCCGCAAAGGTCAGCTGGCAAATTAAAGAGTATCGTAACCACAAGTATGTTCCTCTTTCACAGGTCAAAGATTTTTACAATCTCACCAGCATGACCAAGTCGGGAAGCTACATTATCCTGAAAAACTCCGACGTAGAGCTCAAGTTCCGAGCGGGGGGCCAGGAGGTCCTGATGAACAACGTGAAATTTATTTTCAGCCACGCTGTGATCTCTCTTGGTTCTTATCATATTTCAATCATGGACCTCAAGAAGGTGATTGACCCAGTCCTCCGGCCTTTCAAAATTAAGGCCGCGAAAGGTTTTGATACCGTCATCATCGATCCCGGACACGGTGGAAAAGATCCTGGTGCCGTCAATTCGCTGGGGACCGAGGCCGGTTACAATCTGAAGATTTCCAAGCTTTTACAAGACAACCTTAGGAAACGTGGCTTCAAAGTTGTCATGACTCGTAGTACCGACGTTTTCCTAACTCTTCAGGAACGAGTCAAACTTGCCAATCTCTACAGGGACGCAATTTTTATAAGCATTCACTTCAATTCCGTAGGCTCACGTGCTCGCTCGCAGGCGCGCGGAATTGAAACCTTCACTCTTTCTCCAGTCGGGGTTGCCCACTATGGGCGTGGAGCGCAAGCTTCGGATAATATCGAGCGAATGGGAAATGCCCAAGACTCGGCAAATATAGCTCTCGCAACCGCCGTCCACTGGAGCAGTATCCAGCTTCTCGCTCGAGCTAAACTAGAAGTCCCCGATCGCGGGATTCGTCGGGCCCGTTACAGTGTTCTAACCGGCGTCAAACACCCTGCCATCCTCTTCGAAGGAGGCTTCATGAGCCACCCAAAAGAGAAATACTTAATAAACAACCCAACCTACCAACGTACTCTCGCTAAGTCGATGTGCGAAGCCATCGTCTTCTACCGGAAGGCCACAATGCAGAAGATTGGGACCACGAAGCGCTAATCGGGTTCACGCTCAAGATTGAAAAAGAAAGGGGCCGATCACCCCCTTTTTTATTTATCCGATTCCGTCGGGGGCTACGATTCGGCCAACAGCCTATTTTATGAATGCTACACACACTTTTATTGCAATCATCGTTGCCACCGCTGGATCGCTCCTAAGCAAAGGATCGGTCATCATTAACGAATTCATGGCGGGAAATGATACTACAGTTGCTCCCAATTCCGTCCCAGGACGTTTCGATGACTGGATTGAGCTTCATAATACGGGCGGCGGCGCACAAGATATGGGGGGATGGCTTCTGACCAACAACCCGAATGGTTCCAACGCATGGATTTTCCCAGCCGGAACGATTGTCCCAGCTAACGGCTACCTGATTATCTTTGCATCTGGCGACGATACTCCCGACAGCAAACGTAATCTTCACACCAATTTCAAACTAGCCAAGAGCGGAGAATACCTTGCCCTAATGGCGCCCGATGAGTCAATAAGCTCAGAATTTGGACCAGCGGGCAGTTCGTATCCTAGTCAATCGGATAATATTTCGTATGGAGTTCATCCAGTCACTAATAAGATTGTCTTCTTCGAAAATCCAACTCCGGGCGCAAAAAATGACGTAGACGGCATCGCACGTGTTGCTCCACTCGAGGTTTCTCCGACTCGTGGCCTTTATCAAAGCGTCCAGCAAATCACCCTCTCAACTGCAACTCCTAGTGCTACCATCTACTATACTACCGATGGATCATCTCCGCTTACGAATAACGGAAGTCCCAGTGCTAACGCAACCGCTTACACAAACCCCATTCGCATAAGTAAAACTACGGTCATCCGTTCAGCTGCAACCGCAAATAACTTTACGCCCAGCCCTTGGGAAGCACACACCTACCTCCTTCTTGATATCGATAATGCCAAGGCAAATGGAACTGATTCGAATGGCCTCAACAATCCGATTCTCCAGCAAACCCGTCCCGCCGGCTATGGCACGTTTCCATCGGGAGATTACAATATGGATACGCGAATCACTCGCTCAACCGCACCCTCGCCAGGCCACAACGGACTCACAATCGCACAAGCAATGCTGCAAGGCTTCAAAGAGACACCTTCTATCTCTATTTCGATGCCCGCTGCGGACTTCGTAAATCTCTACTCCAATTCCACATCACAAGGGCTGGAGCGAGGCTGTTCCGCTGAATTTATACCAGCTGAGAACGATTCACGACCTGCCTTCCAAGAACACTGCGGGCTCAAGGTTCAGGGCGGAGCCAGCCGTAATCCAAGCTCATCCCCTAAGCACTCACTTTCCTTCCGATTTCGCACGGAATATGGCGCTGGTCGCCTTGGACAAGTTCTTTTCCCCGAAGTAAATATCGAAAACTTCAATTCTATCGCTCTGCGCGCAGGCTATAACAATTCTTGGATTCATCGGGATTCTGGGCAACGGAGCCGCGGCTCTATGATTCGAGACCAATGGATGCGTGAAAGCCTTCGCGATATGGGCAACCAAGATGCTGGTGCCGGATTCCTAGCTCACTTATTCGTGAACGGACTTTACTGGGGGCTCCACAATGTTGCCGAACGACAAGATAACGCCCATTATGCCAACTACGATGGAGGCGACAGTGATCTCATTGACGCTCGGAACGGAGGAACCTTTGTCGAAGGAAACTCTACTGCTTGGAATGCCATGCGCTCGGTCGTCAACACTCGCAACTGGAAGAACATTCAACAAGTGCTCGACGTTGACAACTATATCGACTTCCAGATCATCCAAATTTTCGGAGGAAACCAAGATCTGAAATTTGATGGAAACTGGCGTGCTGCCGGAGGAGGCCCATATTCTACTCCAACCGAAATGCGCCCATGGAAGCTCTATTCTTGGGACGGGGAACGAGTTCTCGAGAACCCCTCTTCTAGCTCAAATCCGCGTGATATTGTTCGTATTCAATCAAGCCTGCAAGCAATCCCAGAATATCGCCAACGCTTTGCTGACCGTGCACACATGCACCTTACCGGAGATGGAGCTCTTACTCCTGAAAAAACAAGAGCTCGCTGGGAAAAATATGCGACAACCATCGATAAGGCGATCATTGCCGAAGCCGCCCGCTGGGGCGACCACCGCCGCTCCACGGCATACGATCGTGACGAATGGTTAACGGAACAAAATCGGCTCTACAATTCCTATTTCCCGGTTCGAACTAACAACGTCATTAGGCAACTCAAAAGATCTAATTTATACCCTGCATTACAATCTCCTAATTTTGCCATCAACGGACAAACATCCGGAGGTGGATTTGCAGGAGGCAACAATCAACTAACTCTCAACGGAGAGACTGGAACCATCTACTACACCCTTGACGGAACAGATCCTCTCCGCTCAGACGGGACAATTTCTCCAAAAGCGATTCCAATCTTCTCCGGCGTGGCGACCGAATTAGTCTTTCCATTTGAGTCAGACCAATGGCGTTACCAAGCCTCCTCGGTTGCACTTTCCTCAAGCAATGTTGTGAGAACAAATCCCGCTTCGGGATACAACTCAAACGATTGGAAACACCCTCAATTTGACGACAGCTCTTGGGAAGAAGGTCAGGGTTTGATCGGAGGACGCACCGCAACCTCAATCAATGCCGCTCGTGCAAATACAATTCTGGATATTGGACCGTTCGGTAATGGTTACCCCACTGTCTACTTCCGCAAAAGTTTTGAAGTGATTGATGCTGCCGATGTGACCTCACTCACTTTATCAACAATCATGGACGATGGACTGATTGTTTATCTTAATGGGAAAGAAATGTTTCGAGAAAACATGAAAGCCGGAGCTGTAACCTACAGCGATTTTGCAGCCCGTAGTTCTAACGAAAACGAGAGTTTTGAAACCGAATTTTCAATAGCTCCAGGCGATCTTCTCGAGGGAACAAATACCCTCTCGATTGAACTTCATAATTCTAGCGCCAACAGTAGCGACTTAGGAATCGATGTCGCCCTTTCTCTTTCACGCCCAGCCGGGAAGCCCATCATCAACCTGCAAGAATCAGCGCTTATCACGGCACGTTTAAAAATTGAAGATGAATGGTCTGCCCCCATTTCCGGAACCTTCCTTTTGGAACAACCAGCAAACGCTACGAACCTCGTCATTAGCGAGATCAACTACCACCCGCGGGAAGCCTCTCTCCTTGAGAAACTCGACGCTGCGCCCCTCGATCTAGAAAACAAGGATCTCTTTGAATATGTCGAACTCACCAACACCGGAGCAACCGCAATTAATCTTGCCGATCTCTCCTTCACGGAAGGAATCTCACTTTCCCTCTCCCCCTACCCACTTGCTCCTGGCGGACGAGCACTCGTCGTGCGGGATCGGATCGCTTTTCTGGAGCGATATGGCCAAGACCTTTCCAATCTGATCGCGGGAACCTTTGTTGGCTCGCTTGATAACAATGGTGAAACCCTCACCCTCCTAGATAGCGCGGGAAACTTAATCAGCTCTTTTCGCTTTGATGATTCAGACTCCTGGCCAGCGCGCCCCGACGGTGATGGCTCATCATTGGAGCTCCGTGACCTTACCAGCGATCTTTCCAATCCCGATAGCTGGGTTCCTAGCGTAGCCTTCCACGGCTCCCCGGGGACTAACGGCTCGATTGCCGATCGAAGAGTGGTCATCAACGAAGTCAGATCAGCTGACCCCGGCTTGGACTTCATCGAACTGCACAACACCACTGCCTCACCTCTCGAGATCGGAGGATGGTTTCTCTCAGACTCCAAGAGGGTTTATCGTTCATATGAACTTCCCCAGAAGACACTCGGAGGACTCGACTATTTTGTCATCGAGGAAAGTCAATTTAACACTCCCCCAGCAAATCTAATTACCAACTATACGGGAGTCGCGGGCTCAAGTCCAACCACGGTAAAAAGCAGTACTCACGGATTATTAACCGGAGATCTTATCACGATTGATGGTTACAATGGCTTTTCCAAATTTAATGATAGCTTCGAAGTGGTAGTTATTGATCAAGACAGCTTCATGATCGACGCCACATTCCTCGACAACACTGCCATCAAAGGAAATTGGCAAACCGGCCGCCCTTTTGGTCTCAATAGCGGGGGAAATGGCGACGACATCTGGCTCGTCGAAACCGACAGCTCGGGTCACCCAATCAGCTTTGTCGACAAAGTTAAATTCGCAGCGGCGGCTCCTGGAACCACCCTCGGACGTTGGCCAGATGGTATGGGGACTGGCACGCTCTTCACGATGACAGCTCGCACACCCGAGAATCCAAATAGTGGGCCAGCCCTCGGGCCAGTCCTTATCTCCGAAATTCACTACGCTCCAAACAGTTCCGATTCTCACGAATTTGTCGAACTCACTAACATCGGAGACACTACAGTCTCACTTGAATTCTGGAAGCTCAGGGGAGGTCTCGATTTCGACTTCAATTCTTCTCACCGCATCGCCGCAGGCGCATCAATCGTCATCGTCACTTTTGATCCTCAAATTGATATCGCCCAAACTATTAATTTCCGAGAGACCTTTGGGATTACGCCCTCAGTCACCTTAATTGGACCTGCAAACGACGGCCCGCTCAATAATTCGAACGGGACAGTGCGACTGCAAAAAGGCCTCGACGACGATGGCTCGGATCAGGTTACGACCGATGTCGTTCGCTATCAATCAACTCTTCCTTGGCCTGTTGCGACTGGGGGCTCCTCACTAACGCGTAATGGAGCAATTGACTTTGGAAATTTCTCGAGCTCATGGAATGCTGCAAAGCCTACACCTGGACGAACTCTTGAAACCGAAAGCTACCAAAACTGGGCCTTAGAGAATGGTGTTGGTATCGAAGATCTAGATCCAGACGGCGATTCCCTCTCAAACCTTCTCGAATTTGCGCTTGGAACCGATCCAAATTCTCCTGATGAGCTCGCTTCTCTCGTCCAGATCGGCCTCGATGGAACGGTTAGCTTCACCAGACAGATTGATCACAGCGGAGTAACTCTTGAATTCCAAACGTCTACCGACCTCAAAATGTGGTCAACGAGAGAAACTGTTGTTAGCGCATTATCAGGATCGATCCAAACAAGGCGATTCAACTTCAACCTATCGGACACTAGCAAGATGTTCTGGCGTCTTCGGGCTCTCTCATTCTAGACGATTTCAAGCCGACCCACCAAGACGCCTTATGGGCCTCCCTCGGGAGGAGGATAAGTAAAGACAATCTTGCCAGATATGGATCCATGGTTTCAACTTCTCAGCATAACACTATGAGATTTGGAATCATTGGAGCTGGAATGATCGGGCATTTCCACGCCAAAGCAATTACCGCCATGACCGGGGGCACTCTCCACTCGGTTTTTGATCTTCGACAGGAGGCCGCAGATAAACTCGCTCACGAATATGGAGCGAAGGCTTTTTCTAATATCGCGGAATTCCTTGCCGACCCCGGACTGGAAATCGTGACTGTCGGCACCCCCAGCGGCGCGCATCTTGACCCGACCTTGGCAGCACTCAAGGCTGGGAAACACGCCATCGTCGAAAAGCCACTTGAGATTACGATTCCCCGGATTGACGAATTAATGTCAGCCGCCGAAGAAAATGGCAAAACCCTTGCTGCAGTCCTAAATCGAAGATTCCACCCCGGAATGAATGCCTTCAAAAAAGCAGCCAACGAAGGCCGCTTCGGTATCCTCGCTTCGGCTTCAGCGTATATTAAGTGGTATCGTGACCAAGCTTACTACGATTCCGCAGGTTGGCGCGGAACCTGGGCCCTTGACGGAGGTGGAGCCCTCATGAACCAATCTATTCACACTGTCGACGCTCTCATCTACCTCGCAGGCCCCGTTAAAAGCGTTCAAGCTACAACAGTTTGCCTTGCTCATGAGCGGATCGAAGTCGAGGACCACTGCGTCGCCATTATTGAATTCGAGAATGGCGCGCGCGGAGTCATCGAAGCCTCAACCTGTACCTGGTCAAAGGACGGACACCCTGCCCGAGTCCAACTCGCTGGAACCGACGGATCGGCCTTCCTTGCCGACGAAGTCTTTGAAATTTGGGACTTCCGCGAGGAGAGGCCTGAGGATGCTGAAATTAAAAGCACCCTTATGAAGGGACAGGAAGCCGGCCTTGGGGCAAATGATCCTACTGCCATCAACTTCTACCAACACCAACGAAACTTCGAAGAAGTAGTCGCGGCCATCAACGAAGGCCGGCAGCCATCAACTTCAGCAACCGAAGCCCGAAAATCAGTTGAAGTAATTACCGCTATTTATGAGAGCGCTCAAAATGATGGAAAGAAAATCTTCCTTTAGCTGATCGTTCATAGCTGTTGCCAAATCTAAATTTTGGCGCTTCAACATCAAGCGGAGCTCCGAAAAAAGCCCCCTCGAAAAGAAGAAGGACCTCTCCTCCCAAAATTCATCACCAACTTAGATCAAGATCAGTTTTTTATTGCCATGAGAGTGCTCATTCTAATTTTTTGTTCCTTAACTATTTTACAAGCGAAGACTCAACCCTCTCCCTCCGATCCTCAGGCGACTGAAGAAGTCAAAATTTTGCTGAAGCGCTTGCACGATCAGGCAGGCAAGGGAATCATGATCGGGCACCAAGATGCCACGGCTTATGGGGTGGGCTGGAAATCTGAAACTGGTAGAAGCGATATCAAGGAAGCTTGTGGAGATTATCCGGCAGTTTATGGCTGGGACCTTGGGGATATTCATCTTAATCACAATCTCGATGGAGTCTCCTTCACTGAAATGAAACGCCTAATTCGTGAAGCTGATGCCCGTGGCGGCATCAATACGATTTCGATGCACCTCGATCATCCGGTAAGCGGGCGCAATGCTTGGGATAACACAAAGGTGGTCGGTAAAGTTCTCCCAGGGGGAACCGCCTCTAAGAAATTTTTAGCAACCTTAGATTTGATCGCTGCTTTTTTGGGCGATTTAAAGCGTGAAGATGGCAGTTGTATTCCTGTAATCCTACGACCCTTTCATGAACACAATGAACGATGGCCTTGGTGGGGCCGGAGCCACTGTGAAGATGGCGAATTTATAGCTCTATGGCGTATGACTGTGAATCACCTACGACTTACAAAACACCTTCACCATATTCTTTATGCCATCTCTCCTCAAGATGTTGTCGATGAAGAAGACTACATGGAAGGCTATCCCGGTGATGATTACGTCGATATCTTTGGGCTCGATTATTACAAAATCTGGAAGAAGCGCGACGTCCAGCAAATGGGTGAGGTTCTTTCGATGGTCGCAAAACTCGCGGAATCCCATGGTAAAATTTCGGCTTTAACAGAAACTGGAATTGATAAAGTCCCTATTTCTAATTGGTGGACTGAGCGCCTCCTACCAGCGCTCAACCACGACGAATGGTCCCGAAAAACAGCTTGGGCATTGTTATGGCGCAACAAGTCGCGTGGACATCATTTTGGCCCGCACAGCGGACATCTAAGTGCCCCTGATTTTACTCGATTTTATGATAGTGAACTTACGATCTTTGAAGCGCAGACCGCAATGCAAGAAGTTAAGGTGGCACAAGAAAGTCTGATCAAAGATCAACACTGCCTGTCGAACGTTGCCAAGGTCGTGCAACAAGGAAAGGTCCTTTACCATAGGGCCATAAATTCCACTTTCCCCGGGGATCGACCCATCACAGATGATACCTTATTTCCGATTTGGTCGATGACAAAACCAATCACCAGCGTGGCCGCGATGATTTTGCATGAGCGCGGATCTTTTCAACTAGATGATCCGGTTTCTAAAATAATCCCACAACTTTCTCAGCTGAAAGTTTACGATAAAAAAGGCGCCACCGAACCCATTAAGAGAGAGGTTACCTTCCGGGATCTTTTGCGACACACTTCCGGGATTTATGGTTACGACGGATCGTTTCATGAGGAGGGTACATGGAAAGAGATCATAGAACTGAAAGATCTTGCTGAAATGATTGATCTTCTAGTCCAACAACCCCTTAAACATCATCCCGGAGAGCGTTATACCTACGGCATGAGCACTGCTATCCTTGGTAGGGCAATAGAAATAATATCCGGGCAGGACTTCGCATCTTTCCTCGAGAAGGAGATCTTTCAGCCTTTAGATATGGAAGACACCAGCTTTCATCTTAATGATGAAGATCGAGAAGAACGTTTTCAGCCGCTATTCGTTAAAGAAAAATCGAATTTTCGTCGAGGAACTAAAGCGGAGGATGAATTATATTATCAGCCCGGAAGCGCTTTGGCTTTAGGGGGCGAAGGTCTGATTTCCAATCTTAGCGATTATGGCCGATTTTGCCAGATGTTGGTCGACCGAGGGCGGACTCGTGATGGGAATAAAATCATCTCTGAAGAGACACTATCGCTTATGCTACGCGACCAAATGGGAGAAATTCCCGGTTATGGTGGAAGGCGTTCTGCCAATCATTTGGGTTTAGGATTTTATATCCTAAAAAACCCTGAACTAGGTGGCGATGGAGCGCCCAAAGGTATTTATGGGTGGAGTGGATATCACACCACCCACTTTTGGATTGATCCAGTCAACGAACTCTACGCCATTATTTTGACCCGTTTATATCCCACACCGGGCGAAAGTTTACAGATTTTCAGGACAGCGGTTTATCAAGGTCTCGGGCAGTAACTCCCACTTTTGATCTCAAAGGGGCTAACCGCAATGGACCGTTGGCATTTCGACACAAAAAGCACGAGGCTCCTCGGGAAACGCTACGCAGAGGAGATGCGCAAGTCGCAAACCGACTGGTGATTAAGCCCCCCTTGTTGAGACCAAAACGCACAATCAAAAGTCAACTTAAGCCAAGATTGGGGCACATAATGGCCCGTCTTGCAGTTCCCTAGTTTTTGTTCAAAGCGATTTAAATTTCACTTATCAAGAATCTCAGCAGTTACTTGATCTTCCTTTTCTGTATCGTTGTGGTGACTCCAACCCAACTCTAGCTTTAAAGTGATACAGGAGGCGTTGACAAAACATGAAGCAATAATCGGCAGCAAAAGAAGAAATTTCATGGGAAGTGACCAACTCCTAGAAAACTCCTCCCACAAGCTTAAATTTCTTCATTCCAGACCCAAAAAAACGTGTCGAAGGTAACCCTAGACACGTTTGAAAGCGATGTAAACCTCGCCGCTGGCTAGGCCGGAATTACTTGTGCGAGTGATCCGAGTGATCTTTGCAACACTCCCCGCCCTCGCCACAGCAAGAGGCCTCTTGAGTGCAGGTACAACTCGAGAAAAGGGCCAAGCTAGCACACGCCATAATGATAGATATAATTTTCATAGCGCCCAAGGAGAACAAACCATCGCAGGTCCTGACAAGCGCAAACTTCTGAATCACCAGCTTTGCAGCGACTTGGAATACAGCCAACTCAGACTCGTCAACAAGTAAAACGATCGAGCCTTATTTGATTTTAACGATGCCCAAGATTGTCAGCTAGCTGACCAACTTATTATTTAATTATTGCTGACCCTTTACCTGAATCCGGTAAAATCTCTCAGCAGAGGTAGCGTTAACTGAATTAGTAGATCTGAATTTCATGGTGGCTGTTCCATCGCCGTTATGATCAGTCGCGACGTGAATCATTTGCTCTTCCTTCGTCCAACTCTCCAAATCATTACTTCCTTGCAATGAATACTGAAGCCCAACAGCCGCAAGATTGATCCTGAACGACACTGTAAAGAAGTCGTCTAATCCATCACTCGCTTCTTTCTCCAAAATTAAAGAAGGTAGCGAACCACCAGATTTGTCGTCGGAACCGAGCGCATACTCAAGTAATGCATTAAAACCGTCTCCGTCTTCATCCGCAGAAGCAACTCCAGTGAAGGGAACTGAGTCATCCCCACCTGGACTACCGTTGAGACCAACACTCGCACGCCAGCTGGTTGGCTGACTGTGATCTGGATTTGAAATTGGGGCATTTAGAACAAGTGAAAATCCCGAACCATCGGCGGCCGCCTCAGGCCAAGGAAAATCAACACCATACGTAAAGTCGCGAATCGGGAAGCCCCCTGCATCCAGTAAAACGATTTGTTCCCCGCCATTTTTGAGAGATCCATCAAATTCTCCTGCAATATTTGTAGATCCATGGCGCAATTCGAAACCAGCTTGATTATTCACAAGGAGAGTACGCTCTCCAGGTCCGAGAATACGAGCTCCCAACGGAAGAGCGCTATCAAAACCGGCAAAGTCAATTCCGTCAGTGAATCTAATTCCCTCCAAATTGATGGCCTGATTAGGATCTATATTGAGGAGCTCAATAAATTCGAAATCTCCTCGACTATCGAACCCGGCACTAGCTTCGGCGGCGGAGGGGGAAGCTGGGCGATAGTGAATTTCTGAAATGACTAGATTCTCAACAGACGCGGGGACGGCACTGACGACGAATCCGGCTTGACTGAGAGGGCTCCACTTAAACCCATCAAAGCTTCGGGCACGGACGTCAACAGATTTGTCCAATTCAATTGTAGAAGAGTAAACGAGCGCGTTAGCACTAACCTCATCACCTCCTCCTCGGCTCGCGGATAGCAGGCAAGACCAAAGGGCGTCGTTGCTACCTCTTCCCCGATTAAGTCCCTGGATAGCAAGGATATTTTGACCTACCTTTAAAAAATTTGTTCCTCTCGCTATCGTGTAGGGAGCATACTCGATTGCATCTTCATCATCGTGAGAACCCTCAGCAATTGAGTCCCAAGCAAGATTAGGAGGAGCATTAGAATCCCTAGCAACTTCATTACCATTTATGAATGCGACGAAGCTATCATCGTAGCGCATTTTTAAAGTAAGGCCCTCTAACGAATCAAGTTCAGCTTGTGATGATATCGTAAAGGGGATTCGAATGTAACAGCTTCCATTTTTCGAAGCCATCTGGCTTTCGATGTCCAAATTAAAGTAATCATCATAAAAATTACTTGAACTTTTCTCGTAGCCGACCCCTTGATTCCCAGAATCCCAGCTGGCAATATTAGGAGGAGAAGCAACGGAAGTCCACTCGGAAAGGGTTAAGTCACTCCCTCCATTAATAGTAGAAGGGACAAGCACCTCGCAAGGGGCATTCTCTTCAATAAGCGCGATTGATGGACTTTTCCCGAGACGAGGATCAGAGCCATCTAAGGTATAGTAAATCTTTGCACCCGGCCAACCGTTTGGGTCTCCTATCGCAAGATCAAACCCTGATTGGACCTCTCCCCCATAATTATTGAAGACAGGTGGTCGAGCGTTTCCGTTAGTGCCACGAGATTGAGTTTCCATCCAATCAAGCCTCGTCGTAAGCCAGTTCTTCATCCAATCAACTTCAGCCTGGTGAGTCCGCCGAGAAGCAAAACCGTCAGCATTTGGCCAGAGATATCTTCCGAGCGTATTCCACTCTTCAAAATTCCGAGTGACGGCATTGGGAGTCCCCCTACTTCCATCAAGTTCGTAATCGTGACGGTCAATCATACTCATCATGTTACTTGTTGAAAGTAAGCTTCGTCGTAAAAACCAAAACCGATCCCAGTAAGCCAGAGTAAATTCTTTGTCGGTAAAGAGGGTATCATACCAGTAATAATCACTCCCTCCTACTTGTGGATAATACCATCCTCGGGGGTTTTGCCCGTTAAGATAGTTAGCATTTCCAAGTCCTAAATTAAAATCCCAGACAGGAAGGGCACGTATTTTCCCATTCCGTGATTTTGAAAAATAGGTGCTTATTCGGTAGCCATCGATATCCTTGAACGCTTCAGTGTAGAGATGTGAGTCAATGAAACTTAAGCGGTCGATGTAGGCTTGATATCCCTCGTCAGGATCATCAAAAGAATCACCATGAAGAGCCG
>CESF01018125.1_pt1 | contig 18275 bp, 14 predicted proteins | sample 356331 | NCBI WGS metagenome assembly CESF01 (sample SAMEA2621779, study PRJEB7988) | marine metagenome | biome: marine biome (ENVO:00000447); feature: surface water layer (ENVO:00002042); material: "saline water (ENVO:00002010), including plankton (ENVO:xxxxxxxx)" | depth 5 m
TTCTTTTTTAGGAAATATAAACTTATCAGACTTTTAAGTAACTTAAACCCTCTCTGCAAGCGTCCTAATCTCAGCCTTCTAGTCTCTATATATTAAAAAATAATCAATAAATTAGGTGCTTTTAACTTTTATATTGGCGAGAATGCATTCCCCTTTTTCGTGGGTTATTTTATGAGGTTTTTTCATGCGTTATGAATCGGTTGATGAATTTTTAGAAGTTGTTACTAAGCGAAATCCTTGTCAGCCAGAATATTTACAGGCTGTTTCAGAAGTTATTCATAGTCTTTGGCCTTTTATAACCAAGAACCCTCATTACGCGGAGGATGCTTTGTTAGAACGTTTGGTTGAACCTGAGCGTATTATTCAATTTCGAGTGTGCTGGGTTGATGATAATGGCCTTACTCAAGTCAATCGTGGTTATCGAGTACAGCATAATTCTGCGATTGGTCCGTATAAAGGTGGTTTGCGTTTCCACCCTTCTGTTGACCCGTCAGTTCTTAAATTTTTAGCATTTGAGCAAACCTTAAAAAACTCTTTAACAACCTTGCCTATGGGTTCTGGTAAAGGGGGTTCTGACTTTAATCCAAAAGGAAAAAGTAAGGGAGAGGTTATGCGTTTTTGTCAGGCCTTTATGACAGAGCTGTATCGTTATATTGGTTCCGACACTGATGTGCCTGCGGGTGATATTGGTGTAGGTGCTCGTGAAATTGGTTATTTGGCGGGGATGTTTAAAAAGATTACCAATCGTACTGACTGCGTATTTACGGGTAAAGATTTAAGCTTTGGTGGTTCGTTAATTAGACCGGAAGCTACGGGTTACGGCCTTGTTTATTTTGCTCAAGAAATGCTGCTTAAATCAGGCTGTTCTATTGAAGGGTTGCGAGTTGGTATTTCAGGATCGGGTAATGTGGCCCAGCATGCTGTGGAAAAAGCGTTACAGTTGGGCGCTCGTGTTGTGTCTGTATCGGATTCTGCAGGCTCGGTTTATGACGAGAAAGGCTTTACGACTGAAAAGCTGTCTATGTTGAAGCGTATTAAAAATGAAGAGCGCGGTCGTATTGAAGCGTATGCAAAAGAGGCAGGTTTAGAATATTTTCCTAAGTGTACTCCTTGGCATTTTAAAATGGATGTTGCTTTACCGTGTGCGACTCAAAATGAATTAAATATTGATGATGCGCAGCTATTAGTTCAAAACGGTGTGCAGTGTGTTGCAGAAGGGGCGAATATGCCTTGCAGTCCTGCGGCGATTGCGGTGTTTGAAAACAACGGTATTTTATTCGCACCAGGTAAGGCGTGTAATGCCGGTGGCGTAGCTACGTCAGGTTTAGAAATGAGCCAAAATGCAATGCGCCTTTCTTGGACCCGTGACGAAGTTGATACGCGTTTATTGGAAATTATGAAGGGCATCCATAAAGCGTGTTTAAGACATGGTACTCGTGAGAATGGAAGCATTAACTATGTTGATGGGGCGAATATCGCAGGTTTCGTAAAAGTGGCTGATGCTATGCTGGCACAAGGTATTATTTAAGTTATGTAAATCTAGCTAAAAAATATCAGTTTGCTGAGCTGCTAATATTAGACAACTCCTTCGGTTAAAAAACGAAGGGGTTGTAATGGTATGTGTTTATTAATTTTTAGGAGCTTTGATAACCCAACCGGAATCCGCCCCAGTGCTTTCCTTTCACATAAATTGGTATTGATAAATCATGCAAAATTTCACCAGTGTCGCGTTTATACGTTTGTAGCAAAAACTCATTTTGATTAGAGCCACAGCGTTTTCCCGTTCGATCATCAAAGATGCGCTTGGTTCTATTTGTTAATAAGTCCTTGTCATAATCACCGCTTAGAGGCTGGCTGAATTTTTTATTATGAGTCGGGAAATAACCATTAATATCAACAGCCCCTGCATATAGAATATTTGAGTGGCGGTCTAGAATAGGTTCTTGAACGCTAGGGAATTTTCTATCAGAGTAAGCATCGTAGGCGGTGTTATATTTTTGAGGATTTGTGTCTGGTATTTCTTGGTAGTTATAGTCGAACACTTGCGCTTGAGTTAGCTCGCCAGAGTCAATGGCTTGTTCTAAACTCGCTGATATTTCTCGGGATGCATTTTGTGCTTCTGTCACTGCTACTTGGTGAAATCCATTTAAACCTTCAGTACCCGTTTGGTCGTAAATTTTTTCAGCTAGTTCAGCTAGACCCATAGCTCGTTCAGAAATACCTTGGATATCTATTTCTGAGGCTTGCATTTCGACTGAGAATTCTTCTAGCGCTGAATTGACTTGAACTTGATGTTCTTTATTTTCGAGTGTGCGTTTGTTTGTGCCAATTACACGCTCTTCAACTTCTTGGGTCAGAGTTAGAATTTCTTCTAGCTGTTTATTAACATTGATTGTTTCATTACGGCTTTCTTCTATTTCATCTACTAAGCATTTCATTTTCTCATTGGTTAATTGAGTTTCTTTATTAATTTTAGTAACTTTTTGAGCAATTTCTTCTGTCGCTTCAGATGTACGGTTTGCTAGGCTTCGAACTTCATCAGCAACCACGGCGAATCCTCGCCCTGTCTCACCTGCGCGTGCGGCTTCAATGGCGGCATTAAGGGCTAATAAGTTGGTTTGCTCTGCAATACTTGATATAGAATTAGTGATATCTGAGATGTCTGTAGAGCTGCCTTCAAGTTGTGCAATTAGTTCTGCAGTATTCAAGGCCTGATCTCTGGTTTTATCCATTTTTTCACTTGCGCGTTTAACGGCCTCTTGCCCTTCTTTACTCGTTGTACGTGTTTGCTTGGCGATATTGGTTAGTAGCGATGAGTCTTCCACTGTTTTGTCTATATTTTGAGATATTTGAACTGCTGAGTCTGTAATCACTTTTACGTTTTGCATTTCGCCTAAGATTCGAACGCGTAATTTGTCTGCGGCAAAAGAAACGTCAGCACTGGCAATTGCAATATGGCTAATATTATCGGCTGCGTCAGAATCAGAGTTATTCGCATCTGGGACGGTAGGCTCGGCTTTTTCTAGAGGAGTTTTTGGGGTTATTACGCTACTAGCTAGTGAACCCAATATGCCTAATGCCCAAGGGATACTTAACCATAGTGGTACTGCTTCCCAGTGGCTAAATAGTACCCAGCCACTGGTTATGAATATGATGAATATAGATGCTAATGAGGTCGACTTTGGACTCACGATAAAGCTCCTTCAAATTATGCTTATTTGAAGTGTAGCTGCCCATGCTCAGAATGTGGGAATACATGGGCTTATTGCGTGAGTCTGGCGCAAAATATCAATGATCTTTTCGGTTAGCACCGGGGTCCATAATTTTGAGCGGCTTCTCTTCGTCGTCGTAAATGGTTTTACCTACTGGAGTTACGCGGGTCGTTAGCTCTTCGTAAAGAGGTTCGCTGGTTTCGGCTTCTTTCGCTTCTTTATGTTGGGTATAGGTTTCAGTAAAACCACAGGCAACACAATCACGAAGTTCGTCACCGTTTTCATCACAGTACATGCGGATTTTATCCATCTCGCCACATTTAGGGCAAACAACACCAGCGATAAAGCGTTTCTGAATCATCTTTTGTCCCATTACAAAGTCCCTGCTGTATTGTTTGATGTGTTAATTCCACAGTGGCGCAACAGTGCGTCGGTCGTTGGTGCGCGGCCACGGAAACGTTCGAATAAAACAGCGGGTTCTTCGCTTCCACCTTTTTGTAAAATTTCAGTTAAGAAGCTTTGCCCAGTTTCCGTATTAAAAATACCTTCGTCTTCAAAGCGAGAAAATGCATCGGCGCTTAATACTTCTGCCCATTTGTAGCTGTAGTAACCCGCAGCATAGCCGCCAGCGAAAATATGGCTAAAGCTATTTTGGAAACGGTTGTATTCAACTGTTGGCACCACCGTTACTTTACTGCGCACATCGTCGATTATGCCTTGGATGTAGCTTTCTTTTTCGCCATCGCTTAACGCTGGGTCATATTCTTTGTGCATGCGGAAGTCGAATAATGAAAACTCCAATTGGCGCATCATCATCATGGCGCTTTGGAAGTTCTTTGCTGCTAGCATTTTTTCTAACAAATCATCGGGCAATGGTTCACCCGTTTCATAATGGCCAGAGATAAACGCTAGGGCTTCTTTTTCCCAGCACCAGTTTTCCATAAACTGACTTGGTAGCTCTACGGCATCCCAGGCAACACCATTAATGCCACTAACCGCTGCTGTTTTAATTTGAGTTAGCATGTGATGTAAACCATGGCCAAACTCATGGAATAAAGTCGTTAATTCATCATGAGTTAATAATGCAGGTTTGCCATCAACCGCTGGGCTGAAGTTACATACAAGGTACGCGACAGGAAGCTGTAAGGTTCCGTCTGCTAAGGTTCTGCGAACTCGGCATTCATCCATCCATGCGCCGCCGCGCTTTTTATCACGGGCGTATAAATCGAAATAGAATTTCGCAATGACTTCGCCATTATTTTTGATGTGGAAAAAGCGCACATCGTCATGGTACGAATCGAATTCTGTTTGTTCTTCAATGTCGATGCCATACAAGCGGTGTACGGTTTCGAACATGCCTTTTAATACAGTATCAATTGGTAGATACGGACGAATCAATTCTTGCGAGATGCTGTATCTTTGCTGACGTAATTGTTCGGAGCAGTAACTGACATCCCAAGGCTGGAATGTGTCAAAACCAAACGTTTCTTTGGCGTAAGCGCTTAATTCAGAAAATTCTTGTTGGGCTTGTGGCAGTGCTTTGCTTGCTAAGTCTTCTAAGAAGTCGATGACTTGCTGCGGTTGCTCGGCCATTTTGCTGGCGACAGAATATTCGGCGTAGTTGTTAAAATCTAACAACTGCGCAAGTTCGTGGCGTAAGGCTAAAATTTCATTCATGACCTCTGCGTTATCAAACTTATTATCACCACCGGATTCTGAATAACAATCAGATGCGCGCGTTAAATACGCCTTGTACATTTCATGGCGCAATTCGCGATTTTCGCAGTAAGTTAAAATCGGGAAGTACGATGGGAAATCTAAGGTAAATAGATAACCTTCTTTTTCTTTAGATTCTGCTTGTTGCTTGGCCAAAGCCAGCGCTGAATCTGGCAGACCTGTCAGTTCGGTTTTATCGGTAATTAATTTCGACCAAGCCTGGGTCGCATCCATTACGTTCTCACCAAACTTACTTGTCAGTTCGGAAAGGCGCTGTTTTATTTCACCGTAGCGAGATTTTTTATCACCTTCTAATGCGATACCAGCTAAACGGAAATCACGTAGTGCGTGTTCAATAGCGGTTTTTTGTTCGGTGTTTAACGTAGTAAATTCTTCACTATCGGCGAGCTTCTTATACGCCTTATAGAGATCTTGGTTCTGTCCCATTTCAGTAGAGTAAGTGCTTAATAGCGGCAAGCAGGCATTGTAAGCATCGCGCAGTTCATCGCTGTTCACCACTGAGTTCATATGGCTAATTGGCGACCAAGCTTGGCTAAGCTCGTCATCCCATGCTTCCATTGGTGATACAAGTGCATCCCAGCTCACTGGAATTTCGCCAGAATTGATCGCTGCTAGTAGGTCATTAATACGCTCGCGATTATTTGTTAGGTGTTGTTCCATTGCAGGTTGAGCGTGCTCAGCTTTCACTTGAGAAAATGGCGGTAGAGCATTTGCGGCAGCTGGCTGTAATAAAGGATTGTCGCTGGTAGTAGACATAAAGAGTGGCTCGCCTGTGAAACGGGTGAATAAAAATTCTAGAATGTTAATTAGATGAAGGCGAATGGATAAAATTCAAGATTAGCGGCATACTTTATATCAATAATTCTTCTCAGCAATTTGCGTGACCAAAGGCAGAAAATCACTATGGCAAAGTCCGTTCGAAGTTATCAAGGTATGGCCCCTAAGCTTGGCAAAAAAGTATTTGTTGATGCCAGTGCAGTTGTTATTGGGGATGTAGAGATAGGCGAGGACAGCTCTGTTTGGCCACTGACGGTGATTCGTGGTGATATGCATCATGTGCGTATTGGTGAGCGTACTAGTGTGCAAGATGGCTCTGTTCTGCACATTACTCATGCCAGTGATTTTAACCCAGGTGGTTATCCTTTAATTATTGGAGATGATGTAACGATTGGGCATCAAGCCATGTTGCATGGTTGCACGATTGGCAATCAGGTGTTGATTGGTATGAAGGCCATGGTGATGGATGGTGTGGTAATTGAAGATAAAGTGATTGTGGCTGCGGGGGCTTTGGTTCCACCGGGTAAGACATTAGAAAGTGGTTTTATGTATGTGGGTAGTCCGGCTAAGAAAGCCCGCCCATTAACAGAGAAAGAATTGCGTTTCTTTCCTTACACCGCTGCAAATTACGTGAAGTTAAAAGATAAGCATATGGCTGAAGGTTATGCTGAATAAAGTCTGTTTGTTTTAAATCAGCGGTAGGTTAAAAACTTTTTACCTGCGCTGATTAAGTGCTCTTGTTCATTGCAACTGGCAAGGCTAATTCTTCCTTTTTGGTTGTAAAGTAACTGAGTGATACCAGCATTTACCAACGATTCATTCAGCTTAAAGGCATGCTCGTTATCTAAACCTAAGCAATATTTGGCAATGGCAGTGATTGGTCCGCCTGAGGTGAATATTACGACATTTTTGCCAGCGGCTTTCTCAATAGTATCCATTAAGGCATCACGACAGCGCTGCGTGAATTGATTCCACGATTCAGCATACTCATCATCGTACTTCCCGCTTACCCAGCGATCGACCGAGGTTGAAAATAATTGCTGAAAGGCCTTGTTAGGATTTTCCTGTTTGGCCAAATAAGCACCTAATGCGGTTTTTTGTACAAGGTTATGGCTACCAATTCCTTGTGGCTTAAAACCTGTGATATTCAGTTCACTATGCGCCGCAGCAATAATGGCATCACCATCAAACTCGTTGAACCCAGCATTCTCAACAACCGGTCCATGTGCGTGCCAAGTCTTTTGTGCCCCTTCCATGGTTTCACGGTGGCGGCGCATCGCCCCATGAACAACCAAGCTAGCTTCTACACCTCGTGCGTTAAACGAGTCTCCAATTAACTCTCCTTGCTGATGACCTAGGTCGGATAGTTGATCGTAGTCGAGCTTGTTAAAGCCCGCTTGCCCGTGACGAACGAGGTAGATAGATGCCATTTATTTAATGCCCACTCTTATTAAATTCCGCTGTCTTTGATAATGCGTTTACAGCGCCAGTTGATGTAATGCACGATCAACCAGAAATTCTTGAAGGCTTTATTATCCGTTTGCTTATGGTGATAACGGTAATAAATTTGCTGCACAATAACGGCTAGGCGGAATAAACCGAAGACTTCGTAGAAGGCCCAATTTGATTTGTCGAAGCCCATTTTATCGCAGTAATAATCTACTACTTCATCGCGGGTTAGCATGCCTTCTAGGTGAGTAGGCTGGCGACGAATTTGGCGCATAACCCAATCATCATCAGCTTGAACCCAATAAGCTAGACTGCTGCCTAAATCCATTAATGGGTCACCTAAGGTGGCCATTTCCCAGTCTAAAACACCAATGATGTTTTGTGGATCTTTTGGATCGAGCACAACATTATCCATACGGTAATCGTTGTGGATGATGCAGGTAGAGACATCTGCAGGTTGATTACGGCTAAGCCAATCCATTGTTTTATTAAAGCTAGGGACGTTCCAAGTTTTTGACTTGGTATAGCGTCCACTCCAGCCATCGACTTGGCGTTTTACATAGCCTTCGCCTTTACCCAGATTATCAAGGCCAGCGGCCTTGAAGTCGACCTTGTGTAAATCAATCAGCTTGTCTAAAACAGAAATACTAAAATTTCGGTTTTCAGACGCAGAGAGTTTCATACCACGCGGGAAGTTATTGCGTGGAATAATGCCGTTTAGGCGCTCCATTACATAAAAATCGCTATCGATAATCGACTGATCATCACAAAATGCAATCATGTCAGGCACAAATGGGTAAACCGGTTTTAAGCCTTTCATAACATTGAATTCACGCTTCATGTCATGAGCTGATGCGGCTTTATGCCCTGCTGGTGGACGACGCAAAATCAGATCGCCGCCTTTAACTGAGTCAGGGTACTTAAGGTGATAAGTAAGATTTGAAGCACCTCCCGAGAATTGTTTTACCTCGGGGAGTTGATCGCCAAGCTCAACACCTTGTTTCGTTAGCCAATCGTGAACGGCTTGTATGTCAAAAGCATCACTGCTGCGTAATGCTTTTGCTTGGTCGATAAATTGTTCAGACATCACAACACCCTAAATTATTTTATTTCTTGCTGAAAGCCGGATCATGTTTTTTCATTTTCGCAGCGGTTTTACCCACCATGTATGAGAACAAGAATGGCATAAAGCGTTTGATGAAGTATGCGCGACGACCCATTTTATGAGGGTTACAAATTAGCTTGTTTTTCTTCATGTCGCGATAGCAAATATTGGCTACGTCGTCAGCGGTTAATTCAGACGACTCAAATACTTTATCAACCATCTTTAATAGTTGCGGATCACTTGTGCGCATGCCTTTATCAAGGTTGGTGCGGAAGAAACCAGGGCATAATACGGTAGTGCCAATGCCATACGGCTTTAGCTCGTGATGCATGGTATCGCTTAGCGCAACAACAGCGGCTTTAGTCACGTTGTAAGAAGCCATTAATGGCGCTGTCATTAAGCCAGCAAGAGAGGCGGTATTGATAAAGTGACCGTTGCCTTGTTGCTTCATCATCGGTGTAAAGGCACGACAGCCTAAAGCAACGCTCTTAAGGTTAATGTCGATAACCCATTCCCAAGTAGACCACTCACCTTGTTCAATACGATCGCCTGTTGCGACACCTGCATTGTTAATCACAACATCAATACGCTGCCAGCGTTGTTGAACTTCTTCGACAAGATTGTCCCATTGCTCAGGTTTGGTGACATCAAGATTGTAAGTAAAACCATTGCCGCCAGCGGCTTTAACAAGACTTAGGGTTTCTTCAGCCCCTTCCATATTGATGTCAGCAATACAGATGTCATCGCCTTCACGGGCGAAACGTAGCGCTAGTGCACGGCCTAGGCCACTTGCTGCGCCTGTAATTAAAACTTTGCTCATTGTATGTATCTCATCAATAGAATTAATAACACTATACTAAAATTTGCCGAACTATCTATGAACTGAATAGTTTTAATGAGACTATATTCTTAATATTTATGATCAAAGTAAGAACTTAGGTAAATTAGATTATGAAACATGTCGACATTTCTCGGGTTGATCTGAATTTATTTGTCGTTTTCGATGTTATCTATCGAGAAGGAAATCTGACTCGTGCCAGCGAGGCACTGAATTTGTCTCAACCTGCGGTGAGTCATGCGTTATCACGCTTGCGAGAGCGTTTTGATGACCCATTGTTTGAGCGTTCTAGCAAGAAAATGGTGCCAACACCCTTAGCTAAGGCGATTATTGAGCGAGTTCGAGAGGGTTTAGAGAACTTAGAGTCAACGTTAATAGACGGCCTTATCTTTGACCCTTCCACAGCTGAGCGCACGTTTGTAGTGGCTATGCGAGACGTTTTAGAAGCGAAGGCGTTGCCTGAGATTGCGAGTAAGTTACAGGCTATTGCGCCTAATATTCGTATTCGCAGTGTGCGTTTATCAAGACGAGACATTGAAAGTGCCTTGGTTCGAGGTACGATCGATTTTGCTGCGGATGTACTCATCCCTGTCTCTAAGCAGTTAAATCACACTTTATTAGGCAGTGAAGAATTGTCTGTTCTGGTGGCAAAAGATCATCCATTTACCAAGGTTCCTGCTAATGAGTTGAATCTTGCAGCGTATTTGAAAGCGAAACACATTCAGGTATCAAGTCGCCCCGATGGCCCAGGAATTGAAGATGTCGCGCTTTCTCGTTTAGGCGAGAGTCGAGATATCGCGATGCGTTGCCAGCATTATTACGCCGCCGCGAAGGTAGTCGAAAAGACGGACTGGCTGTTAACCTTACCAACAACCTATGCCAGTGCGTTATGTGATGTAGAAAACCCTCACAGTAAAACGTGTATCTTACCTTTGCCTTTTAAAGCCGAACCCTTAGAAGTGCATTTGTATTGGCAGAAAAAATCAGAGCAAGACCCTGCAATGGTTTGGTGTAAACAACAGATGGAAACACTGCTTCTAGGTTAAATTTAGGTTGATGAAATCGGATGAAGAAAGGCGAATTAGAATGTGAAGTGAGAGCGTTGCTGGCTTCACAGAATTTGGGGTTATTATCCACTTATGCACCGGAAGGCGGTGATGATAAGGCGGCGGGCTTTCCTTTTGGCTCAATGGTGCGTTTTGTTATCGGGCAAAGTGAAGAGAACAAAGGTATGCCTATCGTTATGCTGAGTCGGATCGCTGAGCATAGCAAGCATATTGCCCTGCAAAATAAAGTATCGTTGCTGGTGTCAGGTAATGTCGACACAGAGAAGGATGCACAGCAGACGGCTCGTTTAACGTTATTGGGAGAGATGGAAAAATTGTCGTTAGATACCTCGCCTTTCCAACAAGATAGCGAGGTGTACTTTCAAGAGTTTGCTGAAACTCGAGAGTATTTTCAAATGCTTGATTTTGATTTCTATCGCCTAAAGATCACCAAGGGTCGCTATATTGGTGGTTTTGCTCGGGCGCATTGGCTTAAGGCTGAGCAGTTCGCGTAAAGATGCTAGCGCTTTGCTTTAAAAGCTTTCCGCTAGAATCACTTGTTCCGCTTTTTTTCGCTCTTGCCATTGCAGCATTTCTAATTCTGGCTGGTCGTAAAATTTATCGACTTTACCAACACATAAATAAGCAATCAGCTCTCGTTCTTCGGGAGCGTTTAAGATTTGTTTTACTTTCTTCGGGTCTAAGATACTTACCCAGCCAACCCCGATGTTCAGCGAACGTGCTTTTAGCCACATATTCTGCACCGCGCAGACGACGCTATAACGTCCCATTTCAGGCATGCTTGTTTGTCCAAGTACCGGCCCTTTTTGAGGGTTATAAAATACGGCTATGTTCAGTGGGGCTTCAATAATGCCTTCTAACTTAAGTTGTTCATACTGTTCTAACTGCCCTGCTTTGAATTTTCCTGTTTTAAACAGTTCTTTGGCTTTTTCATTTTCAGAGAAGAAGCTGTCGGCAATTTGCTGACGAGTTTCTGCTTGAGTGACGGTGACAAATTCCCAAGGCTGAGAAAAGCCAACAGACGGAGCCATAAGCGCCGCAGCAAAAATTTGATCGATATCATCAGGGTTTAGAGCATCTGTAAGAAAACGGTTGCCTCGAACATCACGGCGAGCGGCCATTACCTCAGATAGAAGATCTGAGTCAGCGCTTGAGAATTGTTTGTTCTGATGAGGTGTAGTAGGCATTTTACTTCTATTTAATAATGAGCGTGCGAGCAGTGTTGCTGGTGGCGCAATTATAAAGACAACTCAGAATACTGCACTCTTTGTTGATCATTTAATGATGCATTTAGTGCTTCATTCTATGATTCATACTATTAAAAAGGAGTAATAGATTATCCACAGCAGTGCTGATTATTCTTCTTTGCAGCCTGATGTAATGCAGGTAAGGTAGATAATAAAAACTACAACTAGGTCGTTATGGATAGCGAAACATTATTATTGATTGTAGGTGGTTATGGCGCCTTACTTTTTTCCATCGCGTGGTTAACAGAACGCTATGGACACAGAATAAAGCGACCTTGGTGGCGACCATTGGTTTATACTTTATCAATTGGTGTTTATTGCAGCTCTTGGACTTTTTTGGGCGCAGTTGGACAAGCTGTTAATAGCGGTTGGCATTTTTTACCGATTTATCTTGGCCCCATTTTATTAATTGTATTTGGCTGGGGTTTCCTTCGTCGGTTAATTACCATAAGCGGGCGTAATAAAGTAACTTCGATAGCCGATTTTATTGGGTCTCGCTATGGTAAATATCAGCCGTTAGCGGCTGCGGTTACCTTGGTATTGGTTGTTGGTACTTTACCTTATATTTCATTACAGTTACGTGCGGTGGATATTGCGTGGAGTAGTACTGATTGGCGAAATTACAGCGTATTGGGTAGTGATTTTAGTTCAAGTATTGCTACGGCAATGGTCATGGCGTGGTTTGCCGTGGTGTTTGGTACCCGAATTATTGATGGCCCTGAAAGATTACGTGGATTGATGACGGTTATTGCGACGGAGTCTATTGTTAAACTCGCCGCTTTTATCTTGGTGGCTGTCGTGGCTTGGGGTTTATTACGTGATAGCAATATGCCTTTGCTAGACAATTTACCGCAATTTAATTTAGATCAAATTTTATCACCACGATTTCTCACAGAAATGCTGCTAGCTGCGACGGCTATTGTTTGTTTACCTCGTCAGTTTCATGTGATGGCGGTTGAATATCAGCAAGAAAGCGATTTACGTTACACGCGCTGGCTATTACCGATTTATTTAGGATTATTTGCACTTTTAGTTATTCCATTGGCACAAGCGGGAACAGTCTTTTTATCGGACATCGGTGTACCTGCTGATAGTTATGTACTAATGCTGCCAAGCTGGAACGGTCAATCTGCAACATTAGCCTTTGCGTTCATCGGCGCTTTATCAGCAGCAACGGGCATGGTTGTTGTGGCAACCATTGCACTTTCTATCATGATCTCTAATGAGCTCATTGTGCCTTTATGGTTACGCTTTAGCTCTCATCAAAAAAATCGTTCGTCTGATCTTGCAGATTCATTGCGATTAATTCGCCGTGTCTCAATTGTTAGTATTCTATTCATGGCTTGGTGGCTAGAGCAAATCATGTTGAATAGTGAAAATCTGGCCAGTATTGGTTTAACGTCTTTTGCTGCCTGTGCCCAATTAATCCCAGCTATTTTGGCTGCGTTATATTGGCCAAAAGCCCATCGTAAAGGTGTTATGGCTGGGTTAATCGCCGGCATGCTGATGTGGTTTTATTGTTTGCTATTACCATTGCTACTAAGTACCGATTCTTCTTTGGTTAATGAAGGGCTTTTCCAGATTGCTTGGTTAAAGCCCCACGATCTTTTTTATAGCGGTCATTGGGATCCATTAACTCATGGTGTGTTTTGGAGTTTACTGGTTAACATCGTTATTTTTATCATTATTTCTAAAAGATCAGGATTAACCAGTTTGGATGTGCGTCAAGCCAGTGCGTTTATGATGCTTGAAGGATCAGATTATGAAAGTGAAATCCCTCTTGATCCAAGCCCTTCTGGTATTGAAGTTCATCAACTGCAAGCACTTGCTCATCCACTCATTGGAGATGCGCGAAGTATTAAAATTTGGCACGAATTTGAACAACAGCTAGGCCATCGTTTATTACCTAATGATCAAGCGCCACGATTTGTAGTGATGGCAATTGAAGGAAATTTAGCAGCGATTATTGGTGCTGTTTCTGCGCGTAAAGCAATTCAATTATTGAATCGACGACAGCCATTGTTTTTGCAAGATTTCGTTTCTTTAGTAAGTGGCAGTTCTCGTCAAATTCAATTTAGCCAGACGTTATTGCAAACAACTTTGGATACTATTCCTCAGGGAATTAGCGTTGTGGATAAAGATTTGAAATTGATGGTTTGGAATCAGCAATATCAAGAAATGTTTGATTACCCAAAACGCTTACTCTATATCGGTTGTGATGTTTCTAAAGTGTATTATTACAATGCTGTTCGAGGGTATTTGGGTAATGATCATGATCCTGTTGATGCCATTGTGGCAAAGCGAATGCAGCAACTGGCGACAGGAAAACCGTATCGTTTAGAGCGACGATTACCCAATGATAAAGTTATTGAGATTTGTGGCACGCCTTTGGAAAATGGCGGTTATGTGACGACGTACACTGATATTAGTGACTACGACAATATGCTTACGCAATTAGAAACGAATAAACAACAGCTAGAGCAAAGGGTGCAAGATAGAACGGCAGAACTTCAACATGTTAATGATTCTTTATTGCGAGAGAATACATTACGAGACCGAGTTGAAACTGAACTTAAATCGGTAAATGAAAGTAAAAATCATTTTATGGCAGCTGCAAGTCATGATTTATTGCAGCCTATTAATGCAGCCCGACTCTTTACTTCTTCTTTGTTGCAGATGACTAAATCTGAAACGAATATTGAGTTAAAGCAAACTGTTGAGCAACTTGATGACGCACTTCTGCAGTCAGAGCATTTAATTAATTCTTTGCGTGATATTTCACGCTTGCGTTCTGGAAAAGAAAGGCCTAAACGTGAAAATTTTTCTTTGCATAAATTATTAAAATCATTGTCCGCAGAGGCAGGAGTAATTGCAGAAGATAAGGGTTTAGATTTTCATTGGGTTGATTGTCAAAAGTGGCTCTTTACGGACCGCCATTTATTGCGTCGTATTTTACAAAACTTTTTATCCAATGCGTTACGTTATACCCAAGAAGGAAAAGTATTACTGGGATGCCGAAGAGCTCCTGGTGCTATGGTTATTGAAGTGTGGGATTCAGGTCCAGGAATTTCAGAGGAAAATCGATTGAGAATATTTGATGAGTTTGAACGCTTGCCCGGTAGCAGTATGCAAGGGTTAGGGCTGGGCTTATCGATTGCACAAAATATTTCTCAGTTGTTAGGCCATGAAATTTCTTTGGATTCTTCGATTGGCAAAGGCTCTGTTTTTCGGATAACCGTTCCACTAGGAAAGCAGCAAGAAACAATTGCTAAGAAGCGTTTTAGTGATCCAAATTTAGCTAATATAAGAGTGTTGTGCGTTGATAACGAAGCAAGAATTTTAGCGGGTATGCAATCATTGTTAGAGCAATGGGGCTGCCAGGTTACAACGGCGAGTAATTTACGCCAGGCATTAGATTTATGGCGAGGGAATCAACCCCCAGAGTTGGTCTTAGCAGATTTTCATTTAGATAATGAAACGGGCTTAGACGTTTTAGAAGCGCTTCAATATCACTGGAAACAAAATATCGGGGCAGTGATTATTAGTGCGGATAATAGCGATGAGGTTCGTGACGAGGTATTGGAGGCAGGTCATCTATATTTACCTAAGCCCATCGTTGCAAATTCATTACGTACTTCTATGAATCGAGCCTTACGTAGAGCTAAAAAAATGAATGCTAATTAAAGTTTTCCGAACTGTTGATCGGGTTGATGGCAAGTTGACCAAAAGTCATTACAACTTGAGTCCGTGAATTCACTCCAAGTTTGCGAAAAATTTCTGTCATGTGTGCTTTTACCGTGGCTTCGGTAATATTGAGTTCATAAGCAATTTGTTTATTGAGCAGACCTTTACTAACCATGGTGCCGACACGAAATTGTTTTGGGGTTAAGGAAGCAATAGCATCGGCTGCGTTCATTTCATCATCGGCGATAGCTTGCTGTTCACTTACGTGTTTCGGTATCCAAATACCGCCTTTTAAAACTTCATCAATTGCTTCGTAGATATCTTCTGCTGATGAGCTTTTAGGTAGAAACCCATTAGCTCCGTGGTCGATCGCTCTGCGTATTATGTCACTTTCTTCGTGAGCTGAAATGATGATAACAGGGATATTTGGATAGTTAGCATTTAAAAAGATAAGAGAGCTAAAACCTTCCGCTCCTGGCATGTGTAAATCTAACAGAATTAAATCAGCATCATGGTTGTCTTCAACACACGCTTGAAGAGTTACTAAATCACCCGCTTCTTTTATCATTGCGCTGGGCATTTGTGCTAGTAGCGTACCTTTAAGTGCTGTGCGAAATAACGGATGGTCGTCAGCAATAATAATGTTAGCCGCTTGAAGCATGATATATCCCTGTAAACAATGATGAACATTAGCAATAAATATAATGTACACCTTATGGTTTCTGCTGACTAGCTTGAAACAATGAGGTATTTAGGGATTCTTATCTACGCATGATTTTGATCATTTATTTTTTGCATACATTGTTATTTATTGTATATTTCATGGCTCAAACTAATACATTGCTTGCCTTGCATTCAGAGTAATATATTTGTAATTAAGTCGTTAACCAGTAGTAGCCATTTTCATCGCGGCGTGCGCTTTTTTTGGTAAAAAAATCACCTTCAGAATTGGAAAAGTAAGTGTCGATAAAATCCTGGTGATCACCAAAGATAGTTCGTATTTGTCCTGGCCAGCTGTCTTTAATCATTAAGTTCCCACTGGCTACACCTGTAAGTTCTGAACCACTCTCATCAATTAAAGCAGGCTTTATACCGAGCATAGGTAATGCTGCGCCGTTAGTTTCTATATGCCACCATCTAGTTTCACTTAGATATTCATCCCTTTCAGGCATCACTACGGTATCGCCATTGCAAAGAGCCCCATACATGTACACATCGCTAAGCTGATAATTAAAAACATACTCATGTGTCATGGCGGCATAAACTAAGTAACCACCTGTCGTATGCAAGACTCCCTTAGAATTTTCACTAGAATTAGACGCGTATAAAATAAAGAGAGGATCTTCTGCATTCATTGGTTCTGGTTGGCAGGCATCAGAAATGCGACTTGCTAGTGCTTTAGCTGAGCAGCTAGAAACAACAATTGAATGTATTGCTCCAATTCGTGCGCAGGCTAGCATGGCAATGGCTGCTTCGGGTACCGTCGGTAGGTATAGTGTTACGATATCACCCTTTTGTATGCCTAATGATTTTAACCCATTCGCTAGGCGATTAACTTCAGATGATAATTCGTTATAAGTAATAGCTCTAGTTTCGTTTTTATTACCGATACTCTCCTTTTCTTTTTCCCAAATAATAGCTGTTTCATTTCCGCGTTTTTCAAGATGCCGATCGATACAGTTTTCACTGACATTAAGTACACCGTCTTCATACCAACGAATGTGTAAATCATGTTTATCAAAAGAGATATCGTTAACTTTTGAGAATGGTTTAATCCACTTTAGCCGCTGAGCTTGTTCTATCCAGAATTCATCAGGTGATTCTACAGAGTATCTATACATGGCTTGGTATTCTTCTTTAGTTAGCAATGTTTTACTCCATATTTCTTGGCTAACTGGATAGACGGATTGCTTGCTCATGTTATCACTCTGGCTGGTTTATAGAGTTTGAGTAATTGTTTACCTCGTTCGTTTTAGGGTCTATTAGACCTTTGTCTAGAGAGCTGTTTTTAGATTTTTTACTCCACTTTTCAATGAGATAAATTATTAAAATTGAACTATTTGCGCCTATATCGTTCGCCTTAGACTAAAGGCTAATACTGCTGGTACTAGCATCGAGGTAATACTGGATAGGTAATCAAAAAAATCATAAAAAATGATTCAATAATAAAGATGCTAATAATCTCGTAGAGGCAATACAGATGAAAAGTACTAATAAAAAAAAGCACATGATTAAAAACACAATGAATAAACTCGCTATGACTATTGGAGTCGTTAGTGGGTCTTTATTAGTGTTATCACCCACAGTGCATGCGGCAGAAACTGAATACAGTTTTGGTGGCTTTGTAAAATTTGACGCCATGTTTAGTCAAAGTTCTGACACTCAGCGTGCAGGCAATGTGGGAGATGACTTTTTAGTTCCTTCTACGATAGCGGTGGGTGATGGTAGTAATAAAGGCGACACGGTATTTGATACTAATTCTAAATTCAGTCGATTATGGTTCAAAACATCGACTATGACCGATGTAGGTGAAATTAAAAGCCATGTTGAAATGGATTTTAATGCAGGCAATGATGAGCGACTAACAAATCAGTCAAGCACTGGCTTAAGACATGCTTTTTTAAAGTGGAGTAATTCTTCAAATTCGTCAATTTTAGCAGGTCAAACGTGGAGTACTTTTTTCAATGTTAGTGCTTTGCCTGAAGCCGTAGATTTTATTGGTCCCACTTCTGGAGCTCTTTTCATTCGTCAAAGCCAAGTACGCTATACGCAAGCGATTGGCAATGGCAGCTTAATGATCGCTGCAGAAAACCCATCTGTCAGTTTCTATAATGGTGGTGCTGGAGCTGCTGCTGATAATAATAATGTTGATGATAGCGGCATGCCAGATCTGATTGCTCGTTATGATGGTTCGACTGGTGATCTTAAATACAGCGCAGCGGCAATGGTTCGACAGATTAACTATAACGACAATGTTAATGATGTTGATGAAAGCGAAATGGGTGTTGGGGTAACAGTTTCTGGTAAGTATTCATTTGGTAATGGCGATGATTTGAAGTTCATGCTGAGTCATGGTCAGTTAGGTCGCTATATCGCTTTGAATGCATTTCGCGATGCCGCAGTAGAAGCCAATGGTGATATTGAGTTAGTGACTACTAT
>CESF01087308.1_pt1 | contig 18237 bp, 13 predicted proteins | sample 356331 | NCBI WGS metagenome assembly CESF01 (sample SAMEA2621779, study PRJEB7988) | marine metagenome | biome: marine biome (ENVO:00000447); feature: surface water layer (ENVO:00002042); material: "saline water (ENVO:00002010), including plankton (ENVO:xxxxxxxx)" | depth 5 m
AACGACAACCTGAATCTGATCAGCGCGGCAATTAAATAAGAAGCAAGCTTCAATTAATTCCAGCCCTTTATTCATTAGGGTTGCAGAGTCTACAGAGATTTTTGCGCCCATAGACCAATTTGGATGGGCTACAGCCTGCGCAGGTGTAACTTCTGCCAGCTCAGTCTTGGTTTTATTGCGGAAAGGACCACCAGAAGCGGTCAAAAGAATTTTTTCAATGCCGTGCTGTGAAAACTCGCCACTGTACTTCGCCGGCATACTTTGAAAAATCGCATTATGCTCACTATCAATTGGCAACAACTCAGCACCATTATCTCGAATAGCCTGCATAAATAATGGTCCAGCCATTACCAGCGCTTCTTTATTCGCCAACAGCACTCGCTTACCTGATTTAGCAGCGGCTAACGTAGGTACTAGGCCTGCAGCCCCCACAATAGAAGCCATTACCATATCGACATCATCAGCTGAGGCGACTTGCGCTAATGCTTCTTTACCCACAAGTATTGCGCAATCGGTATAAGTTATAGATTGGGAATCGAACAGCGCCTTAGCTTCTGTCGCTGCTTGTTGATTAGGAACAACAATATATTTAGCGGAAAACTCAGTCGCAGCAGCAACGAGTTCTTTAATACGAGAAAAACCCGTTAACGCGTAAACACGATAACGAGTTGGGTGACGGCGAATAACATCTAGGGTACTACTACCGATAGAGCCTGTTGCCCCAAGTACGGTAATCCACTGACTCATATTTATTCGCTCACTTTCATCACTAAAATGATTTGCAATAGGCAACTTATGCTGCCAACTGCCAACCTAAAAACACCATTAAGAAAACAAAAACAGGCACCGCTGCTGCCATACTATCAATGCGATCTAAAACGCCACCATGACCAGGCAATAACTGGGAACTATCTTTAATACCACGATGGCGTTTCATCATACTTTCAACTAAATCTCCCATCACAGAAATAATAGCTGTAACAAAGGTGATACTCGCCAATAGCCAGAAATCATTCATCGTCATAGGACGCAACCATTGATTTACCATCAATGAGAAAATAATTGCAATCAGACCAGTGGTCGCTAAACCACCCCAGAAGCCAGCCCATGATTTACCAGGGCTTACCTTTGGTGCAAGTTTTGATTTGCCCCAAGCTTTACCTGCGAAATAGGCACCTGTATCAGCACCCCAAATAAGCAACATGACATAGACAATAATCAATGAGCTATGCTCCTGACCTTTAAGTGTCATAAAGCCAACCCACATTGGAATTAATACTAAGAAACCCAACGCTGCTCGTACAGGTTTAGCCTGCCAAAAAGCGACCTTACCTGGATACTGTATAACCAATAGACATGCAACAAACCACCAAACTGCACCAGCTGTCAAAATAACAAATGCTAAGTCAGTGCATTGCCCCATAAAATAAGCTGTTGCAAACGTAGCGGATGCAACAAGAGCGGCATAACCAATTCGTACAACAGGTGAACTATAACCTGATAAATTAGCCCATTCCCAAGCTGCAACAGTGACAATAAAACCAATAAAATAAGCAAACTGCTCTATCGGTAAAAAGAAAATGCCGCCAATCATCAATGGCGCTAGAATTAATGCTGTGATCACACGCTGCTTAAACAAACTCACTACCCTTCTGCTGTTAACTGATCATCAGTCCGACCAAAACGCCTAACTCGGTTAGCGAAGGCGGCCAATGCTTTTTTATATTCTTGTTGTTTGAAATCAGGCCAAAGTGCATCTGAAAAATAAAATTCAGAATATGCTGTTTGCCAAAGCATAAAATTACTAATGCGTTCTTCGCCACCAGTACGAATCATTAGGTCAGGCGCAGGGAATTCATTAAGCCAAGTATATTTATGAAACAGTTGCTCATTAATATCTTCTGCTTTCAGATTACCAGCCTCAACCTCAAGCGCAATGCGCTTTGCCGCATTAGCAATATCCCACTGACCACCGTAATTCGCAGCAATAACGAGCGTCATACGATCATTATCAGCGGTTAATTCTTCCGCTTCAGCAATTAGATCTTGAATCTTTTGCTGAAACGCCGTCTTATCACCCATGACAACAAGACGAATATTATTTTTATGAAGCTTTTTTACCTCTCGCTCAAGGGCAGCAATAAAAAGCTTCATTAGAGCGTTTACTTCAACCTCAGGGCGACGCCAGTTTTCACTGCTAAAGGCGAATAACGTAAGTACTTCAATACCTTGTTCAGCAGAAGTTTCAACAACGGCTCTTACCGCATCAACACCTGCTTTATGTCCCGCTACACCCGGCAAAAAACGTTTTTTCGCCCAACGGTTGTTCCCATCCATGATGACCGCCACGTGGCGAGGAACCCCACCAACCACAGCGTCTTTATCAGAAATACTTGTCGACATTGTTTTGTCCTAAAGCTTCAATGCAGGTTAAACCTGCATCAAATCTTTTTCTTTGCCGGCTAATACCGTTTCAACTTCTGCGACGTACAGATCTGTGATTTTTTGAATCTGATCTTGCCCACGGCGCTCATCATCTTCAGAAATTTCTTTATCTTTCAGAAGATCCTTAATCATGCCATTAGCATCACGACGTATATTACGAATCGATACACGGCCTTTTTCAGCTTCAGCTCGAGCTTGCTTAATATACTGTTTACGCGTTTCTTCAGTTAGAGCAGGCATCGGCACGCGAATTTTATCGCCCGTCGTCGATGGATTAAGTCCTAAATCAGACTTCATAATCGCTTTTTCAATCGCTGGCACCAAAGGTTTTTCCCAAGGAACAATAGCCAAGCAACGACCATCTTCAACATTAATATTGGCAAGCTGTGCCAATGGCGTTGGAGAGCCGTAATAATCAACCATCACACCTTCTAAAATAGACGGGTGTGCACGGCCTGTACGAATTTTTTTAAACGCATCAACCATAGCGCCAATGCTTTTCACCATGCGCTCTTTCGCATCGGTTTTAATATCATCAATCATTATTAGCTTTCCTCGTTGACAATTAGGGTGCCTAAATCGCTACCCATAATAATTTTTGCTAGATTGCCAGCTTCATGCATATCATAAACACGCAAAGGCATGTTGTGATCTTGAGCTAAACAAATAGCAGTCAAATCCATTACACCCAACTGTTTTTCCAACACTTCGGTATAAGTTAATGTATCGTATTTTACGGCTTCAGGGTCCTTCTTAGGATCTGCAGTATATACACCGTCAACATTCGTTCCTTTAAGAACGACTTCAGCATTAATCTCAATACCACGTAAACACGCAGCAGAATCAGTTGTAAAGAAAGGGTTACCAGTACCCGCTGAAAAAATAACAACCTGGCCATTACTTAAACCGCGCATCGCTTTACGGCGATCGTAATGTTCAACAACACCACTCATTGGAATTGCAGACATAACGCGCGTTGTAATGTTTGAGCGCTCTAAGGCGTCACGCACTGCTAAAGCATTCATTACCGTAGCCAACATCCCCATGTGATCACCTGCCACACGGTCTAAACCAGCTTCGCTCAATGCTTTACCACGAAACAAGTTACCACCACCAATCACAATACCGACTTGTACACCAATGCCCACAAGCTGACCAATTTCTAACGCAATACGGTCTAAAACTCTTGGGTCGATGCCAAAATCCATCTCACCCATTAGCGCTTCACCGCTTAATTTAAGAAGAATTCGCTTATATCTCGGGGTGTTTTGTTCAGCCATAGCCAACTCCAGTAGGTATCATCAATATTTTGTTTGGGGTAGACAAAAACCATTTCAGGCTTTCAAAAAAATGCCGGGTTACCCCGGCATCTATAGAATTCTCTCACATTAAAGGAAAGAATTCCCAGTCAATTCAATTAGAATTAACCTTTAAGTTGAGCGGCAACTTCAGCAGCGAAATCAACTTCTTCAACTTCAACGCCTTCACCAACAGCAACGCGTTGGAAAGATACGATCTCAGCGCCGGCTTCTTTAGCAAGCTGACCTACAGTCACATCAGGGTTCTTAACGAAAGGCTGCTCAGTTAAGCTAGACTCTTTCAGGAACTTCTTAATACGACCACCCATCATTTTTTCAACGATGGCGTCTGGCTTACCCGCCATATCTGGCTGAGCTTTAATGATGTCTTCTTCTTTAGCAACAAGATCAGCTGGCATATCTTCTGGGCTAACCACTACTGGGTTAAGTGCAGTGATGTGCATAGCAATATCTTTAGCAACTTCTTCATTGCCGCCTTTAAGAGCAACCAATGCAGCAAGCTTGCCATTAGAATGAACATAGCTACCCACTACGTCAGATTCTAAAGTGAAGATGCGACGAACTTCAATTTTTTCGCCGATTTTCTGAACTAGAGCTTCACGAGCTGATTCAAGTTCGCCTTCCATTAAAGCAGCAATATCAGTTTCTTTAGTATCAGCAACTTTAGCAACTACCTGGTCAGCAAAGCCCAAGAAGTTAGCATCGCCAGCGGCGAAATCTGTTTCAGAGTTAACTTCAACAGCAAAGATAGCGTTACCGTTAGTTGCTACGAATACTTTACCTTCAGCGGCAGTACGATCTGCTTTTTTAGCGGCTTTAAGGCCAGAGTTTTTACGTAGGTCTTCGATTGCTTTATCGATATCACCTTCGTTTGCGGCTAAAGCCTTTTTACATTCCATCATACCCAAGCCAGTGCGCTCGCGTAATTCTTTTACCAATGATGCTGCAATCTTCGCCATGGGAAGAATCCTCAATGTTCAGTATTTAATAATGTACAAGCCTCGTTTTACAACAAAGCTTTAAAATATTGATCAAAAAAAAAGGGGCAAGCCCCTTTTTTTTGATGAAGCTTAGAAATTACTCAGCCGCTGGCTCAGCTTTCTCTTCAGCAACTTCGCCTTTATCAGCAGCAGTTGCTTGCTTGCCGTCAAGAACTGCATCAGCTACTGCAGTTGCATAGATCTCGATAGCACGGATCGCATCATCGTTACCTGGGATAACGTAGTCGATGCCATCTGGGTTAGAGTTAGTATCAACGATACCAACAACTGGGATACCCAATTTGTTTGCTTCTTGAATCGCGATGCGCTCATGGTCAACGTCGATTACGAAAACAACATCAGGCAAACCGCCCATGTCTTTAATACCACCGATAGAACGCTCTAGCTTGTCCATTTCACGGGCACGCATCAAAGCTTCTTTCTTAGTCAACTGCTCAAAAGTACCGTCAGCTTTTTGAGCTTCTAAATCGCGAAAACGCTTAATAGATTGACGAATAGTTTTGTAGTTAGTCAACATACCACCCAACCAGCGGTGAGCTACGTATGGCTGACCAGCGCGCTCTGCTTGTTGTTGAATGATTTTGCTAGCTGCACGCTTAGTACCAACAAACAATACTTTGTTGTTGCCAGAGGTGCGGTTTTCAATCAACTTCAATGCATTGTTTAATGCAGGAACAGTGTGTTCCAAGTTGATGATATGAATCTTATTACGAGCACCAAAGATGTACTTACCCATTTTAGGGTTCCAGTAACGAGTTTGGTGTCCAAAGTGAACGCCTGCTTTAAGCAGGTCACGCATACTTACTTGCGCCATAGTATAACTACCTTAATATAAGTTTGGGTTGGGCCTCCACACATCCAATACTGCGACCTTTCGGCACCCCGCAACACCGTTATGATGTGTGTGTGTATTATTTACTAATCAGACTATCAAGCAGAGCATTTAAGACAAGATCAAAAACACTAATACAAAATAGGCCTAATTAGCCGCGCTTTATACCATTTCCAGTAAATAAAATAAAGCTAAATGTCGATTAAATGCTTGTTTATTGCCAAATTTACCCCATTTATAAAAAACAAAGATAGGCGTACAATAAGGTCATCAATTGGCCACATCCTAAATGCGCGCCTAATTCATCGTAAGAGCGAATGCACAAGCGAAAAAATATGTCTAAATTTGTAAAAACAGCAGAAGAAATCGAAAAGATGCGCATTGCCGGTCGATTGGCTGCGGAAGTACTAGAAATGATCGAAGAGCACGTCGTAGCCGGTGTTACTACTGATGAGCTTAATACCATTTGTCATGACTATATAGTCAATGTTCAAGAGGCAATCCCTGCCCCCCTAAACTATCATGGTTTTCCTAAATCAATTTGCACCTCGGTAAACCACGTTATTTGCCACGGTATTCCAAACGATAAAGCGCTGAAAAAAGGCGACATTATCAATATAGATATCACCGTAATTAAAGACGGCTACCATGGCGATACCAGCAAGATGTTCTTTATTGGTGAGCCAACTGCCCCTCTCAAGCGTTTAGTCGATATCACACAAGAAAGTATGTACAAAGCAATCGCCCTAGTTAAGCCAGGCTGCCGCCTGGGAGATATTGGTGCCGTCATCCAACAGTTTGCTGAAAGTAATCATTATTCAGTTGTACGAGAATACTGTGGTCATGGTATTGGCAGTGAATTTCACGAAGATGGCTTCCAAGTTCTCCACTATGGTAAAGCAGGGACTGGAATGGAATTATTACCAGGCATGACGTTCACCATTGAACCAATGATCAACCTAGGCAAACGTTTTAATAAGCAACTACCCGACGGCTGGACAGTGGTCACTAAAGATCGCAAAGCAAGCGCTCAATTCGAGCACACCTGCCTTGTTACTGAAGATGGCGTTGATGTATTAACTCGACGTAAAGAAGAGACGCAATACTGGTAAGTGAATCGATTCTATCCAAATACAAATGAATATTAGCAACTCGTAAGGTGTAGATTTTGACAAGTATGGCCGCAGATAAAACAACTGTTGAATTACCAACTATTGATAACCAAGCTCTGATCCAGCAACTTAATGCCGCCATATCTCCTCTTCCGATAATCAAACCCCTCTTGGCCGAAATCAAACAACAATGCCATAAATATTTTCGCCAAACACTCGATGCAACCACTCTGGTTGCTCATCGCAGTGGATTAATGGATCAAATTCTAAGCTGTCTATGGGAATACTCTGGCTTTAATACTCAATTGAAATCAGACACCACTGACACGGGCAACATAGCACTAATTGCTGTCGGTGGTTACGGGCGAGGTGAGCTGCAACCTCACTCTGATATCGATTTACTCATTGTTCTTAAAGACGAAGCGGCGTTCGATCAGCACAAAGAAGCATTGCAAAGTTTTATTACATTACTATGGGATATAAAACTCGATATAGGGCATAGCGTACGCACACTAGATGAATGCGTTAGCGAAGCGACTAAAGACTTAACCATCATCACCAATATGATGGAAGCTCGAACACTTGCAGGCAATCAACTACTTCTACAACAACTAGAAGAAAAAACCGACTCCCGCGTCATATGGTCTGGACCTGATTTTTTTGCAGCCAAATGGGAAGAGCTAAATAAGCGCCACGCAAAGCACGAAGATACCGAATACAATTTAGAGCCCAATGTAAAAAACTCTCCCGGAACTTTACGTGATATTCAAACCATCAATTGGATGGCAATGCGTCATTTTGGGCACGATGAACTTGAAGAATTAAGACAATATAAATTTTTAACCCAGTTTGAATTAGAACAATACCAACGCAGTACACAATTTCTATGGCAGCTACGTTACGCATTACACATGGTAACCAATAGAGAAGAAGACCGCTTACTCTTTGATCTACAGAAAGACATCGCCGAGATATTAGGCTTTAGAGACGATGAAGAAATGTTAGGCGTTGAACATATGATGCTGCAGTTCTATCGCCACCAACTTGCCCTCACAGAATTAACAGACATTCTTCTATTTCATATCAAAGATGATATTTTTGGTGGCTGCGGTAAAGATGTTATTGAAAAAATTGATGATGACCTATTCATTTGCAATGGCCATATTCATCTTTCTGATTCAAAACGCATCGCAGAGAAACCCGAGTTACTTTTACGCATATTCATTGAGTTTGCTAAGCGTGACAATATTGAGGGGATGCACTCCAGTACGATTCGGGCGATACACGACAACAGAGAATTGATTGATCAAGAGTTTCGTGAGAACCCATTGCATAACGATTTATTTATGCAATTCCTTCGTAATAATTTACGAATCTCCAGCACGCTAAAGCGCATGATGCGCTATGGAATTTTAGGCCGATACATTCCTGATTTCGGTAGCATTATTGGCCACATGCAATATGATTTATTTCATATCTATACGGTCGATGAGCACAGCTTGCGAATGGTGCAAATGCTTCGTCGCTACAGACACGAAGATGAAAAAGAGCACTTCCCAGTTGCACACTCTGCTCTCAAAAAGATAAAACGAAAAGAAATACTCTACATCACAGCGATTCTTCACGATGCGGGTAAAATGCATCGAGGTAAACACGAAATAGCTGGTGCTGAAATAGCGAAAAATTTTTGCAAGCAACACAAACTCAGTCAATACGACGCAGATATGGCTGAATGGCTTGTCCGCAACCATTTATTAATGTCACAAGCCTCTCAGCGCATCGATATTAACAACCCTGAAGACATCCACCAGTTTGCTTTAGAAGTTGGCGACCTAGACCACCTAAATCACTTATTCTTAATCTCAGTAGCTGATATATACACCACCAACCCCAAATTATGGACCGGATGGCGTGCAGAGCAAATGCGTACACTGTATTACAATACAAAGCAGGCATTTCGACGTGGTCTAAACAATGAAATGGGGAAAGATCAGCTCATTAGCGCTATCCAATACGAAGCGATATATGAACTTGAGAAGCTAGGAATCGAAGAAACTCGTACTCGAGAAATATGGGCAGAGCCAGGTGATGATTATTTTCTACGAGAAGGAACTGACAACATCATATGGCATACTCAACTTATAGCGCAACATGGTGGAAGTGAAGCACCAGTAATAGCTATCCGTGAGACAAGCGATACCGATGTAGAAGGCGCAACCCAAATTTTTATATTCATGAAAGATCACCCCGATTTATTTGCAGTAACGACAGCGACACTTGACCAGCTCAACCTGAGCATTCAAGATGCTCGAATCATGACTTCAAACAACAAGAATGCAGTTGATACTTATATTGTACTTGATGAGAATGGTGACTCTATTGGCAATGACATGCCACGTATCGAACAAATTAAGCAAACACTCACCAAAGCACTAACAACTCCCGAAGAGTACAACACGGTTATTCAAAGACGTACCTCTAGGCAACTAAAACACTTTCAACTTCCTACACAAGTCACTCTTAGTAACGACCCAATTATGAAGCGTACATTGGTCGAGGTAACCGCCTCCGACCGTCCTGGCTTGCTTGCACGAATGGGGGAGTTTTTTATGACTCATGACCTATTAATGCATAGTGCTAAGATCATGACAGAAGGTGAATGCATCTCTGATATATTCTATATCTCTGATAGCGATGACAATCCAATTAGTGATCCTGAGTTATGTATTCGTATTCAAGAAGGGATTTGTGAAGCACTAGACCAACAAGTAGAAGCACAGCAACAGATTTAACATCACTGATACCTGTAAATAACAAATTAGATGTCCTACGAGTTAAGCTTTTAGTTTGTTATTTGTAATAAGTACGAATTGCAGTAAAGCCGTATTAAAGGTCAATAGATTTTAATACAAAGTAAAACGACGTACCCTTGGCTGATGATTCAAACTCAACCTGACTTCCCAGTCGCTTAAGAGCAACATCAACGAACCGTAACCCTAAACCAATACCCTGAGCTTTCTGTGTATTACTATCACTACCACGCTGAAATGGCTTAAATAAACTACCCAGCAACTCTTCAGGGATTCCCGGCCCCTCATCGGTTATTCGAACTTCTAAAGCTTTATCTGACTTTTGCAACTCGCACTGCTGAATTGATATATCAACCTTACTATTTTTAGGACTATACTTGATCGCATTACTGACTAAGTTTAAAAGAATACGCTCAAGCAAATCACCATTCGCCATCACCCAACAATCATCTGGCGAGTTAAGATTCAGCTTAATGCCTTTATCTTGCGCTTGATGATAAAGCCCATCTAATGCATTTTGAGAAACTGAATAAAGATCAACCTCATACAGTTTAACGTCTTCTTCGGCCTCAACTTTAGCTAAATTCAAAAATTGCTCAGCAAAATCTAATCCACGCTGACTATACTGATCGACCTTACCAATAATCTCCAATATTGAAGCAGAGCCCTCAACAGGTGCTTGTTTTACTTGATGAACGAGTGCCTGCAGTGACGCCATAGGTGAACGCAAATCATGAGATAAAAAATCAATCATCTCATTACGGCTACGGTGAGCCTGTTTAATCAGGCTGATATCCGTAATATTAAATACCAACAACGGGGCAATATTTTCCTGTCCATCCAAGCAGCGAACACTGATCGATAAATCCCTTGATTCCGTTTTAGCTTCCACTCGAACCGATTTCTGTAATAAAATAGCCTCCCTTAACACAGACAACCAGCTATCTTTTAGTAACATAATTGTCGAGAAAAAATCACTCATCTCGATAATAGGCTTACTTGAAAATTCCTTTAAAGCATCATTTTGAAACAGCACTTTCCCTGAAAGGTCGGCAACCAAAATCCCAGCTGCAATGCCATCAATACTGGCTTCAAATAATGAGTGATTCATTTCCATATGCTGCTGATATATTTCAATCAGTGAAAGCTGCTGAGAAAATACATCTGAACGAACGCGACGAGAACTCTCCTTAGGCACCAAGATATCTAAATCAAATAACTTATTCAGTAAACTCAACTTACGTCGCTCTACATCGGTATATTTCTCAAAACATATAACGAGTGTTTTATCTTCTTGACCGATGCGAATCTGAAGTGTTTTCTCAATTGCGAGTATTGATGGATCAGCAACATAAGATTCCTCTAAAATTCGATAGTTGTCTATTTGCATCAAAGAAAGAATATTGATCAAATCAACATCATTATTAAGCTGTATGAATTCAGGAAGATGAAATGTCTCTGATGATTGCTGTAATTTTAACAACTTTAACTGCTGCCGAAAATAATGAAATAAGCGACTTAAACGTAATAAATTCCAGGTAAATGGAACTGTAAGCAAAGCAATAATTAAGCCCGCACTTTTATACCAGTACCCCATAGTCAATAAGACATAAGTTAAAAGCCATACACCCGCTAAGCATAAAAATATAACAAAAAATTGCTGTACACCTGACAGTCGCGGAATAAAATACAGCACTAAAAAGACAAATGCCGAGTTTATAATGACCGCTAAAGCCGTAGGTAAAATATGAATCAAAGATTTATGCTTAAGTGCCTGATAGATATTCGCGTTAATATCAACGGCAGGGCTCTGGCGCCCTTTATCATTGACGGGAGTTAATAAAGGATCACCCATTGAGGTAGCAGTCATGCCAACAAACACTGTATGTTTTGCAATATCCTCAATAGGTACAGAGCCCGTTAGTACATCAGCAAAAGATACCCTTTTATAATCACTTCGATTAATAAAAGGAATGTAGCTTTCCTCTCCTACCCACTGAGCAATATCCAAATAAGGATCATTGAATAACAAGGTTGAAAATGCAAAGTGAGGCCACTGCCTTTCAGAAAGACTATCCATTAAACGCACGGAACGCAGAGTGCCATCCGCATCTAGATAACTATTAACATGACCCAAGCTGGCATATTTTCGAAAAATTGGAGCAGGTAAAATTTCACTAATATCATCGCCTTTGAAAATCCTATCAAAATATAATGGCAGAATAGTTCGATCACTATTCTTGATTGCCTCTGCTAAAAATAAATCATTTTGATCATTCAGATTTTCACTAAAAAAGACGACGTTATAAGCAATAACAGAAGCATTTGACTGTGTTAATAAATCAATCATTTGTCCGTGATAACTTCGTGGCCACGGCCAATTGCCAAGCAAAGATAAACTCTGCTCATCAATCTCCACAATTAGAATTTGCTCATCAGGATAAACTGGCAGAATATTAATATATTCATCATACAGAAAGTAATTAGCAGCTTGAGTCCAGTTATTTAACTGGTTCAGATTAACAATAAATAAAATAGCCAAAGCTAGAAAGATTAAATGCCAATCAAGAGAGGCGTTATTCTTGAACTGGCTTTTTAGGCGCTCTTTTATAGTATAGGTTTTACGTTCAGCCACTTTCATATCAGGCTATTCTTTATGGTGCAGGAGTTATATTAGACTCAGGAACTCCTAGGTTTATGCGACGATTTCTACCCTCAAAACCCTGCTCATCTACCCCCCGAATTAATAATTGATAATCGCCCACAGCAACATCTTCGATAAGAAGCTCAGTGGATTGCATTGTTTTTTCCCACACCTGAACATTCGATGCAATTAAAACAACCTTATAAGAAACAGCCTTTTCAACACTCTTCCATTTCAATAATAAAGGCAAAGTAAGCTCTTGGGATTCATTTAAATCCAATAAAGGACGGGGTAACAATTGAACAGGTTTTTCTACGCCAGCATCCTCAATTGCAATTACACCCTCACCTGGTGCTAACAGTTGCTGCCCCTTATCTGAGCTTACCATCAACGCCCCCGTCAGTAATTCTGTTTTCATTACAGCAGGACCGCCATTAACCCCTTCACTGGCTTCAACCCTAAACTCAGTTCCCCGAACAGCGGCCACTGCAGCAGGCGTTGATATTTCATAACGACTGTCTTTATTACTTAATTTTTCAACCTGCGCTTTTACACGTCCTTTTAATAACTCCACGCGAGTATTTACCAGTTGAGTTTCTTCATAAAACTTCAAACTGGCCATTCGAATCGTACTATTTTCTTTTAATAATAAGCGAGAGTTGTCTGCAAATTCAATCATTGCACTGCCACCCTGCGACTTCACTACATCTTCTTGATTTAGTAAATCACCTACTTCCAAAGCATCTTCGGCCATAGAATTTTCACGTACGACTAAAACATCACCTTCAACTGCAATAACGAGGGCTGTCGCTGACTGATCAATCAGCCAAGCTTTAGGAATGCGAATAATTGAATTCGGAGGGAGGTACTTAGGATTTTTTAATTGATTAAAAGTAGCAAGTTTTGTCCAGCACAAAGGATCTGATACATAGGTTCTACAGATGTCCCAAATCGTATCGTCCTTCTTCACGGTATAAAGAAAGTCTTCCTCAATTACAGGCTCAGCCCATATATAGGATGACACCACAGACAAAAAGGCGATTAAACTGCCGCAAAAAAAATTCTTTAGTACCAACATAGTTTTTCCTCGAAACTCCTGACAGTTACGCTATTCGACCTTTTCTAGTCTATAGCCATGCTGATAAATTGTTTTTACCTTAAATCCACTCTCAGGAGTAATCCCTAAAGCTTTACGAACTCGACTTACATGAACATCAACCGTTCGTGTATGAAGGTCAGAAGAAATACCCCAGACAGTTTCCAATAAAAAACTGCGCGATAAAATACGACCAATATTATCAAATAAGCAACTGGCTACTTCAAAGTCTTTATCAGTCATATCAACGGGCTTGCCACTGATAAATGCAGTCTTATTATTTTGATCAAAACGATAGGGACCATGCTCGATAATACTATCAACCTGATTACCCCTAGCACGCCTTAAGAGTGCTTGTAGGCGGGCTTTCAGCTCAATACGTAATAAAGGTTTACGCATATAATCATCAGCACCTAACTCCAAAGCCTGTACAACATCTTCTTCAGTGTCGCGCATAGAGCAAAATAAAATCGGCAAATTTTGATGGTATGTATTTCGGATATGTTTAATCGCCTCTAGGCCCGACATTTCCGGTAATTCCCAATCTAAAACTGCAATATCAAAACTTTTATCTTTTAAGCGATTAAGTAGGGATTGAGCATGCGTAAAGTGTTCGTATGCATAACCAAACTCTTCAAACCAAGCGATAACCATTTTTGCTTGTTCTAAGTCATCTTCTAAATATGCAATCGTTAACAATTTATTATCCATATATTCCCCTTAGCTTTGTACTTTTTCCCAGCCATAAACCAGCGACTAGGTACTCAAAGCACATTTATTCAATACTTAAAATACTATATCTGATTAAGAAGCAAAAAATTAATGAAGTATACAGCCAAACTCATCAACCAAAGCATCTTTAGCAGTACCTAAGCATTGGTCTTCATCATCAAGTACGCCATCCAAATCAACGTCAAAAACAACCGGCGTCAAAATAACCCTTTTAATAACAGGTTTTTCAAGCTTAACAATAGGTGTTCTGGTCTTAAAACCGAAACGTTTCAAAACATTCAAAGATACCAACGTGGCATCTGTTTCATAAGATTCTAACTCTAAACGGATACTAAGATTTTCCGGTAAATAAACTTCTGCTCCAACCCCTCCCAATAAGGGCACGTTGTTGTCTGATTGATAGCGGATATCACTTGTTTTATTAGTCTGATGCGTTAAACCTATCTTGGTATACAAAGCAATGCTATCGGGTACTCCCCTTGAGCCATAAGCCCAATAATGCAGAATTGCATTAGCACCAAGCATACGATATCCCATCTCAGCACCGGGGTTTAGCTCTTCACTACCCAGCACAGCATAAAAACCTTCTATTGAAATATGCTCATTGAAATCTAGACCTGCAGATAACTTCCATGCATTATCGATCGGATCACCAATAGTATATTCACCCCGGCTAAGCTTTGAATCCACATAGCTTTTGCCAATACCACCGCCCACATACACACTCATTCCATCCCACCACTCTTCATTTAGAGCAACTTCATCAGTAACTGGTTCGATACCATAAGCAATATTTGAAATAACTAAAAACAATAAAGATGAAAGATAGTGAATTCGATGGGACATTCAGTCGGTTCCTTCCTGAAGTACAGTGTTCGGGTAGCGTTAAGTTGTAAAAATACAGCTGAACAAGACTATTTCTCAAGGTGAATTATCCACCTTTACTAACGCTTTGCAACGAAGAGTAGAAAAAATGAGCAATATTTCATGACAACATTTTAAGCCATTAAAAATATTAAAAATCATTTTTTGAAATAACACGATAGTTAACCTGCCAGCCAAGCTGATCTCTACTTACAGAATAACCGTGACAAATAAAAAGCCCTGGTATTGCAGCTATTTCATCCGTGCCCTTGTCCACAATAATCGGCCAGTGCTGTCGAGCCCAGTTAGGAACATTGTAATCTTGCCACCATTTCTTTAACTTACGCGTTGATCGACCAGTAGGTTTAGCGACATCACCTGCTTTCCAACACCTAATCTTGTAACTTGCTGGCTTAAGTGCCAAGCCATCGGTTTTTTCAGTGCACTCTAAATAACCACCAAAACCATTAAGACTTTCACCTTGCCAATTATTTTTTCTATCAATAGTTGAGCTAACTTCTATCGTCGAATTGCTTTTTGCATTCAATAAATATAAGTAGCCTTGATAACGATGCAAACAGGACGTTGCCCAACTTACTTTAGGCTCACTATCTGCTCGCGCATGAATCATTTCGGCATAAATAATCTGCATTTGAACCGTAGAAGGCAGAATATCCACATACTGCGCTAGCCAGGCCCGTAAATAACTGAAACCACTTGATTGATCTAAACCATGAATCAGTGACAGATCAAAACTAGGAATATCTTTTAATGCAGGGTGGATAAGAGCATCGCTTTGCTGCTCAGACTTAGACATTAATTTATCTACAATTAACGTCTGTAATAAGGCGTGTTCATGCTGAACATTATTAATAGTTCGAAATAAAGATTTCTTTTGCTCAGGATAGCGCCGCCAAACCTGCGGCAATAGCTCATTTCTCCACCAGTTGCGATCCATCTTAGAATCTAGGTTCGATTCGTCCTCTACCCAATGTAGCTGATGCTCTTTTGCATACTGAATAAGCTGAATTTTTTCGAGCGCTAATAACGGGCGTAAAACCTGACAGTGATTATCTCTAGAAAGCGATCTTTGCTGTGGAATACTGGCTAGCCCCGCTAAACCGCTGCCGCGAACAGCACGCATAAAGAAGGTTTCAATTTGATCATCTAAGTGATGTCCTTGCAGCAATACATCATTAGATTGGCAGTACTTTGAAAATATCTCATAACGAGCAGAACGCGCTGCTTGTTCTAAGCTTTTTCCATGCTGATTTAATGTTACATTCTCGACAATACAATCAATAGTAATAGAAAATTTTTGTGATAAATGTTCACACAAGCCGTTAGCCTGCTTAGCCCAAGCATCAGCATTTTCTGACAAGCCGTGATGAACATGAATGGCTCTTAAATTGTGACCCGATAAAGAGCAGTACTTGGCTGCTGCATGCATTAAGACTGTTGAATCTACACCTGCACTTAAACCAACCCAAATACAGGAGTCCGATTTCTTAGTTGATGCTTGTAACGCATTATCTAATGTACTCGTTACAGCCTGTTCAATAGCCACTTAGGAATAATCCATCGCCACAGAATCCTCACCAAAAGCGTATTTCAGCACTAATAACTGCTCATCAGTAGGACGAATACGCCAATGATTACCCAATTGAATATCCGCTTCTGCACTGTCATTAGAGTATTGAAGAATCACAGGGCAGCCATGCTCCCCCTGTGCCGCATCAACAGGCACAAGCATCTCTTTTAAGTTCGCGATAAATTTATTATCCAACTGCTCGCGCTTCACTCTTACTTTTAATGACTGCGCATAATTCAATCGTGCTTGGCTAATTTCCATCGCATTAATGGCATTCGCTTTTAAGCCACCTGAGTAATCATCATGTCGTACATTTGCTTCAATGATAATCACCTTGTCTTTATCGATGACTTCACGCACTTTTTCAAACGCTTCTGAAAATAAAGAAACTTCAACTCGCCCGGTTCTATCATCTAGGGTAATGAAGCACATATTTTCCCCACGCTTATTTTTCATAATACGCAGATTAACAATCAAGCCCGCAAGCTTTTGAACTTTTTTATCATCGCGTAAATTAGATAATTTAGTCGGTGCTAACTTTCGTACTTCTTCTTCGTATTCATCAAACGGGTGCCCCGTAACGAACAGGCCTAAAGTATCTTTTTCACCCTGCAAGCGCTCTTTTAGCGTCCAGCCTCTAAGGTGTCGATATTTTTCATAAACATCATGCTGATCACATTCAGCGGCTTCTGCTTCAACATCGCCAAACAAATCAAATACGCCTGATTCTTCATTAGCCGCACTTTGATTAGCGGCTTTCACTGCATCTTCAATACTGGCCATCATCACAGCACGATCTTGCCCAAAGCAATCAAAACCACCGGATCTAACCAATGCTTCTAACACCCGCTTATTGATTTTTTTAGAGTCGCAACGTTCACAGAAATCAAATAAATCTTTAAAATCTCCACCCGCATTTCGTGCTTCAACAATCGCTTCAACAGGACCTTCACCAGCACCTTTTACCGCGCCTAATCCGTATACAATAGCCCCATCGTCATTAACGATAAAACCAAATTCCGATTGATTCACATTAGGCAGTACAAGCTCGAGGTTCATTTCTCGACACTCTTCAACAAAGCCAACGACCTTATCGGTATTTTGCATGTCTGAGGTTAATACCGCAGCCATAAAAGGTGCAGGATAATGGCACTTCAACCAAAGTGTTTGATAGGAAACTACCGCGTAAGCAGCGGAGTGAGATTTGTTAAAGCCATAACCAGCAAACTTCTCTACAAGGTCAAAAATTTTCATCGCTAAGTCGGGGTCAACCCCAACTGAAATGGCTCCCTCACGGAAAGTGCCACGTTGCTTCTCCATCTCTTCAGGTTTTTTCTTACCCATAGCACGACGCAACATATCAGCGCCACCTAAGGTATAACCTGCTAAGACTTGAGCAATTTGCATTACTTGTTCTTGATAAACAATAACCCCGTAAGTGGGCTCAAGAATGCCTTTTAGACTTTCGTGCTGATAATCTGGATGTGGGTATGCCACTTCTGCACGGCCGTGCTTACGGTTAATAAAGTCATCAACCATGCCTGATTCCAGCGGTCCTGGACGGAACAAAGCAACCAATGCGATCATATCTTCTAAATTATCAGGCTGTAGACGACGAACCAGATCCTTCATACCGCGAGATTCCAGCTGGAATACGGCAGTGGTTTGCGCTGTTTTTAGATATTCGATCGACTCTTTATCATCCAGGTCGATCTCCTCAATACGAATATGAGGCTCACCGGCTTTGTCTTTAAAACGGTTAATCGTTTTAATAGCCCAATCGATAATCGT
>CESF01021491.1_pt1 | contig 18125 bp, 21 predicted proteins | sample 356331 | NCBI WGS metagenome assembly CESF01 (sample SAMEA2621779, study PRJEB7988) | marine metagenome | biome: marine biome (ENVO:00000447); feature: surface water layer (ENVO:00002042); material: "saline water (ENVO:00002010), including plankton (ENVO:xxxxxxxx)" | depth 5 m
GGTATTATCCATTTTAATTTTTTATTAAAAGTTTTAAAATTTTCTACTAATGGTTTATAATTAGCGCCTTTTTTAAGAATATGTTCGGCATTTCCTTCTTCATTGAATTTTGAAAAATTTTGCCTTAGTTCTTGAAATCTTTCAATTAAAACATGTATTTTATTAAGTTCCAAAGGTGTGCGTTCGTTTGTTGGTATAGATGCTAATAACTCATCTAATAAGTCACCTGTTTGCATTTCAACACTATAACGTTTTTCTTTTTCAGATACGTTAATTTCTTGTGTAATTTCTCCCAAATCATCATCTAATATTTCAATATCTTCTAAATCAATGAATGCTTCTTTTATTTTTTCTGCTTGTTCTTCGGTATCTAAATCTAATTCTAAATCTAGTTCTAAATCGTCGTCAACTTCATCGGGTTCTATATCTAAAGACCCTTCTTTATCGGTTTTTTCAATTTCAACAATTTCTTCTTCTTGTTCTAAAGTTTTTTTTGAACCCGGTTTTTCTATATGTTGAATACTAACTATATTTAATGATTTGGGTATACCTTTGTATTCAAAATCAATATATATAGTTTCTTTTGATGGATATGTTGAAATTTCTATCATATCTTCCTCAATATCTTTAATTAAACCATTAACGACTAATGGTGGTTGAGATTCAAAATAAATACTAATCCAATTTCCTGGAATAAGATCATTTTGTCGAGCATAACCTTTTTCGGTAGGATTATCTAAAATAAATATACTTTCTATACTTTCATCAGTTATGTTACCATCTACAATGTTTAATATGATATTAGATAAATCATCTTGTTGTACAAGACTTATATTTTCTTTATCTAAATAATCTATTAAAAATATTTTTTCATGAATTTCTAAGTTTTCACTAGCATTTATTTGAATAATTTGTCCTAATTCTAAAAATATTAAATCTTGTTTACTGGTGTTTGACATTACTTATATTTATAGAAGAAATTATATATTATTTTTTATACTATATATTTAATAAATTTAAAGATATCGTATTTATACTAGATAGATGGCTAGTTATGCTCCAATGAAAGTCATAGATTTAAAAAATCTATCTCAAAATATTGATTTTACAGTTAAAAATTTTGGAAATTATAATATTATAAAATACAAAAAAGAGAAACTAAATAATGATAATATTAAAGATTTAGGATTGTTAAGATCTATTATTACAGATGGTAAGAAAATATTATGTATGGCTCCACCAAAATCTGTTTATTTTGATGTTTTTACAAAAGAAAATAAAATAGAGGATTGTTATTTCGAAGAATTTATAGAAGGAACAATGATTAATGTTTTTTGGGATAGTACAATAGATGACTGGAATATAGCAACTAAAAGTAATATAGGTGCAAAATGTAAATATAACGTAAATTCAACTAAAACATTTCGTTATATGTTTTTAGATGCAATGAATTCATGTGGCTTAGAATTTAGTCAACTTAATAAAAACTTGATTTATAGTTTTGTAGTTCAACATCCCGATAATAGAATTGTTATACCTATAATTAAATCTACTTTATACTTAATTGCAGCATATTCAATAATGATTGATGAACAGGGTGATCAAATAGTAGAAAAAAAAAATAATGTTATGTTGTTAAATGTAAATAATGTCAAAAGATATGAGTTTAATGAAATACAATCAAAATTCGGAGATACGTGGCAAAGGGTCAAAAATTACTTTAATGATGATATGTTGGATTACAAGACACATGGTATTGTTGTTTATAACAGTAAGGGAGAGCGTATGAAAATTCGTTCTAAAAATTATGAAAAAATTAAAATGTTGAAAGGAAATACTCCTAAAATTCAATTTCATTACTATTATCTAAGACAAAATGGATTAGTAAAAGACTTTTTACTATACTATCCTGAATATAAAGATGAGTTTAGGGTTTTAAGACGAGATTTACATAAATTTACTGAAAAACTTTATCAATATTATATTGACTGTTATATTAAAAAACAAAAAAAGGTAAAAGAGTATCCATATAACTTTAAAACGCACATGTTTAATTTACATAAAATTTATTTTGAAGAACTAAAACCAAATAAAAAGTTTGTAAATAAACAAGTTGTAATAGATTACATTAATACATTGCATCCTGCAAAACTAATGTATTCAATTAATCATGTTTATAATAAGCATAAATTAGAAGAAAAAGTTGCTGAAAATTTATCAAATTAAATAAAAAATAAAGATTTTTTAAAAAAATTTAAATTATACATAAAAATTTATTTATAATTTAAAATTTAAAATTAAAATTAAAATTTATTAATATTATATTTTTAAAAGAATTCTTTAAGATTTGTGAAAATTTTGATACCAGTTTGGCAAGCATATGAAATTACGGATCTAATATTTTCATCAGTAAATTTTTTTTCTTCATTAAAACTCATTCTAATAATAGAATCAGTATCGTGAGGATGCATCTTAATAAATCCCACATATGCCAATACTCTGTCTTCACTACGATAATATTCGTCATGAAGAATATATTCAATTACTTTTCCTATCGTATAATCTTCATTTTCTAACAAAACATCAACGCTATTTCTCATAGTTGTTTTAGTTTTATTTAAAATAAGTTTATCATTTTGACAAATTTCATTTATTTTATTTAGTTTATGTACAATTACATCAATTGCTAAATGAATAAGTTCCATGTTTGTATAAACTCCTATAGTTTGTATTTTAAAATCAAAACTTTTATCAAGATAAAACCGTTTTGCTCTCAATAATTTCCAATTTTTTTCAAAATCATCTACGTCTTTTTTAGAATAACCTTTTTCTTCTAATTCTTGCTCTACAACTTGCCATTGTGTATTTTGTTCTACCTTGTCAGGAGTATTTTCGTATGCACAAGTAGATACTACATTATACATACCATTGTGTGATGCATTAGATACAGATAATTTGCATTCTAATTGTAATTCTTGACCCGGAATATCATTAGAAATTTTAGGACGTAATCTAGCAAATAATATGTGTCCCCCTGTTAGTGGGTCAGGAGGAAATATATCTCTTGTTGCTTCATCATCTAGATATGTATCAGTTTCTATGTTTTTAATTTTAAAGTCCTTTGTAGTAATATAAACAATAGAGTCTGTGTCATTTACCTCATTAATTTCTACAATAAGATTTTCTATTACATCATGATCTTTAATATGTACTGGAATGCAACTTAAACGTTGTTTTAAAATTTCATTATTAAAACGTGTAGTATTTTTGATAATATTAATATGTTTAGCATCTAAAGATGTATCCATAACAACAGTGTTTACATCACTTAGAATAGTTCTTCTTAAAGCATTTGCAACACTAACATTTGCATTTTCAAGTGTAAATGATAAAATACCGTCTTTTTCCTCCGAAACTTTTATACTAGGAAGAATTAAAGAACTTTTAGGAATACTTTGAGATAGACTTTCTTGAGATTTTTGGCTCATATACTAATAACTAACAAGTTTTTTTTAATATTAATTTTCAATTTAATATTAAAATAAGTTAAATTTCTGATAAATTAGACTTGTTGATATATTAATGAGTAGTGTTTTATATTACAGTAAATATTGTGAAAACTGTCAAAAATTATTATATGAATTAGGTAAAACTAATATTTCAAAACAAATACATTTTTTATCAATTGATAAAAGAGTTAATAAAAATAGTAAAGTTTATTTAGTTTTAGATAATGGATGTGAAGTATTTTTACCACCAAATATAACAAGAGTTCCTACTTTATTATTACTAAATAAAGGAAATAAAATTATTGTTGGAGATGATGTTTTAAATTACTTTAGACCACAATTAACACAACAAAAAGTGAAAGCAACAAGACATAACATGGAACCTATGGCTTTCTCCATGTATGAAATGGGAACATCTATGTCTGATAATTATTCGTACTTAGATCAATCAAATGAATCTATGTCAGCGAAAGGAGATGGAGGATTAAGACAAATGCATAGTTTTGTGACACTTAATTTTGATGACAAAATTAATACTCCCCCAGAAGATTATGAACCTGATAAGGTAGGTAATGTTGATTTAGGTAAATTACAAGCACAAAGAGATAGTGAGGTATCCATGCCATCTCAATAAATTTTTTAAATAATCATTTAAATAATCATTTAAAAAATAATGTTTATATTTGTGTAGTAATGTCTAATTTAGTTAAAGTTTTTAACGACCATTTATTAGAATTTTTGGATGATGTAATTACAATATTTCCAGATAATACAGATATACAAACAGGAAGGACATTTTTGGCTAGCATGAAAAAAGTAAATCCTAAAAAAATAATTAAATTATGGAAGAATTATGTAAATGATATTTATTTAATTGAAATAAATAAAGGAAATATGGATTTTTTTTTAAGTAAAGATTATACACATGATTTAAGGCATACATCTGAAAAAGTATTAAATATAATTAATGACATAAAGATTTCTTTACGTAAAACATCTAAAGAAAATAAAAATAAAGCCTTAAAATACGTGCAAAATTTATGTAAAATTTGTGACTTATATCATAAAACATAATTATAATTAAATATAAAAATATACTTTAAAAAAAGTTTAATTTAAAAATTAAATTTTAAATTAAACATATAATGAACGAAAATAAAAAAGTTCAAGAAGAAACTAATAAAACAGAAGAACCAACCGAAACAACACAACCAACAGAAACCCAAAATAAAGAGGTTCCGGAGGAGTTCTCTAAAATTCTTAAAGATTTTTACAAAGATATTTTATTGGTTTTTCCTGAAATGAAATACAAATTAGAAGACAGTACAATTGAATTTCTTCAAAATAAACATGATGGTACTGAAATTTTTGAACATTGTTTAACAGTTTTTCCGGAGAGATTTTTTGATATTTTGTATCAAAATGAAGATATTTTTACAAATCCAGAAATAAACACACATTTTTTACCAAATATTGACTTTAAAAAGTTATGGAGTGAAGACATTAGTGATAATACTAGAAAAACGATTTGGAAATATTTACAATTAATATTGTTTTCAGTATCAAGTTCTATTAAAAATGGAAAAGATTTTGGAGATACTACAAAATTATTTGAAGCAATAGATCAAGACGAAATGAAACGAAAACTTGAAGAAACAATGAAAGAAATGGGTGAAATGTTTAATGAAACAATGGAAGGTGAAGATAAAGAAAGTTTTATGAATTCCGAAGATTTGCCAGATCCTGAAGATTTACAAAATCATTTAAGTGGGTTGATGGAGGGAAAATTAGGAAGATTAGCACAAGAGATTGCAAATGAAACAGCAGAAGATATGGATATTGACATGGAAGACAGTGCTAATGTTGGTGATGTTTTTCAAAAATTATTGAAAAATCCTACTCGTTTAATGGATTTAGTAAAATCTATTGGTTCAAAATTAGATTCTAAATTAAAAAGTGGAGAGATAAAAGAAAGTGAATTAATGCAAGAGGCAGCAGATTTAATGGAGAAAATGAAAGCAATGCCTGGTATGAAAAATATGAATAAAATTTTCAGTAAAATGGGAATTCCTATGGGGAAAAATCAAAAAGTAAGTGCTAATGCCATGCAAGCCAGATTAAATCAAAATATTAAGATGTCTAGTCAAAAAGAAAGAATGCTTAGAAAATTACAACAACGTAGAGCACAAAAAGAACTAGAAAAACAAAATGCTCAAAATAATAATGTAAGTGATGTAAACTATAAGCAAATGAAATTTAAGCCTAGCGATGGTCAAGTTGAAAAAAGTTTAAGAACAAATCCAAAGAAAAAAAAGAAAAAAAAGAAAAAGAAAAACAAAAAATAAATTAAATAACAAAAATAAATTAAATAATAAAAATAGAAAAAATAACCTATTATATATATTAATAATGATAAAATTTTGGTTAGACAATCCAAACATATTATTAGATAGAAATTACATCACAGAAATATTTCCAAACAAAAGTTTTAGTTTAGCACAAAAATTAAATGCTATCACACGATTAATCATTATAATGACTATTTTAGGGTATTTATTTACACGCTCATTGAAAATTTTGGTATCATCTTTAATTACTTTAGTCATTTTGGTTATACTTTATAAAACAAAAAGTCCAAAAGAAACATTTTCAAATATAAATAAAAAAGATTTAGAAAATTATGCAAAAGAAATAAAAACAGATAATTACATCAAAAAAACATTTACAACTCCTACTAAAAAAAATCCAGCCATGAATATTTTAATGGATGAATATAAATATAATGTAAAACGACCTCCTGCTGCACCAATTTATAATGATCAAATTAAACAAGAGGTAAATGAAAACGCCAAAAATAAAAACAAAAAATTATACAGAAATTTAGGAGATAATATTCTTTACGAAAATTCTATGCATAATTTTTATACAATGCCAAATACGAAAATTCCAAATAATCAAAAAGATTTTGCTCTTTTCTGCTATGGAAATATGCCATCATGTAAGGAAGGTGATAGTTTGCAATGTTCAAAAAATAATGTTGGATTGAGAACAACTTAAGTTTAAGAAATAAAAATAATCTTAGGTTAAATATATATAATGGCAAGTGTCTATAACTATACTTTTGATAACCTAACAAGAATAGGAAATGATAAATGTGGTATTAGTGAAAGAGATGTTCAAAATAAAAACTTCTCGAAATACAGCACTCAAAGTTATTTTGCATCAGATTGTGGTATGAGTAAACCAATACATTTTGCAACTCAGCAACCTAACATTTTTTACAATGGTTCTCACCAGATGGGCATTGGAGGATGCAATGTAGATGATAATTCAAAACTCAAAATTGGAACCATTCAAACATCTACAAAATCTAGAATTAGTTTACAACAGAGACCCTTTTTAACTGTTCCTTATTTAGGAAGAGGTCCATCTCGTCCAGTAGAAGAATCTCAAATTCAACAGGGAGGTTATTTAGGAAATAAAAAGAGTTGCAAAACCATTATGGAGAAATCATTGCGTGATGAACAGTTAGAATTAGTACCATCATTAAAAGCAAGTATTCAAAATCCTGCAAATATTTGTGAAGATGTTGCGGCTGATGGATGGATCAGAGGTGGTCTTCCATCAAGAGAATTAAGTCGTGATAAAGATTACTTTACAAAACATTAAAAACTTAATTTAATTATGATTTAAAATGTAATTCATAATTAATTATACAGTATAACATGTATAACTATAATCACAAAGTAACTTATAATTTTGTAGATGATAGAGAGCAAAATAAAAAGTATAAACAAGATATTTTAGCCTCTTTTAATCAAAAAAATCATGACTTTGATACTATAATAAAAATACAAGAAAATATATTTAATACATTTAAAAATAATGAAAAATTTCATAATTTATTAGAATATTTGCAAGAAAATCAAACACTTATTCCTGCAAAATTACCATTAAAAACCTGTATTACATTGTTTTTTTCATATGATTATTTTTATTTATTTCATAAATGTTTACAAGACATGTTTAATAATAATAAAGTTAGTGATAATAATTACAATAATATGATTGAGTTAATTAAAAAAAAATAATTAGATACATATATATATGTCATCTTTGAAAAATTTACCCGGTATGTATGCTTTAGAACAAAAAGATAATAAAAATCATGAAGGTTATTTAATGAATATGCTTCCACAAATTCCTTATACAAATCGTAATGCTGGATTTGGAACAAATGTAGGTGCAATGAAGTCTGGTTACTATCATAATATACTTTCAAATAATGCTGCTAATATTGAAAGTAATTTATTTAATATTAGAGCATTTGATTTAACAAAACCAAAAACAGAATTTAAACCATCACTTAATACAATTGGTGAACAAACTTTTTTTAGCAAGCCGTCTGTATTTATACCAGAGCCTTTAGTGGTTCAAAAAAATCAACGACCAGTTGGTCCTTTTTCAGGAGAATAACTTTAACAAACTTAAGGAAAAATTTAATAAATTTTTTATAATAAAATATTTATTAAATATAAGTATGGCTTTTACCAGATTTAATTATGATGATGCAAGAACAAAAAAAAATTTACAACAGGCGACAGATCCTGGTAGATATATTTTAAATGTACCTGGAAATGGACCAACGCCAACCTATTTTGACGATCCTTATATTAGAGTACAAAAATGGGGAGCAAATTTAAGAGAAGTTATAAATGGAGGACCTATTGACATTGATAGTGATTTATCTGGAAGAACAAGACGATTGACAAAATATTGTCCAAAAACTAAATTTAGTAATAATGGTGTTCCATATTCTGTTGAGAAAAGTTATCCTCAAAATAAACAATGTATGACACAACAATCTCGAGTAAGTCATCCAGCATGGATGTATAGAGCATTGCCACAAAACCACACCTATCCTTTATTTTTAAATCCACAAGAAAATACTTGTTTTACATTCCACAATAATTTAAATACAAGACTTTTAGAAAGAGATCATTTTGTTCCAAAAGTTCCATGTTTAAAAGAAAATAAAGGAAATTAAGAAATTTAAGAAGTTTTATAATTAAGAAGTTTTAATATTTAATAAAATATATTTTATTATATATAAATAATGGCAGAAGTAGCAATACCAATTGTAGCACTTGGGGCAATGTATATTATATCCAATAAAAAGGAAAAAAAAAGAAATCCAGTTGAATCATTTACTCAACGTCGTTACTTGCCCAATGAAAAACCTATAGTAAAAAACTATCCAAAAGAAGTACCAAACGACATATTAAATCAAACAAATGTACAAACATATAGAGGATTTAAAAACAGTACAGAAAATTATTTTTTACCAGAAAATTACAAAATAGCATTAGAAAAAGAAAAAACAAATGTAGGAAATTTTAGATCTCTTACTGGAAATACAATAAATGCATCTGAATTAGAACATAATAACATGGTTCCTTATTTTGGTGCAAAAATTACACAATCAACTAGTGAAAATACTGGTTATGAGAATTTATTAGACATATACACCGGTTCAGGAAGTCAGCAAAATAAAAAGGAAGGTATAGCACCAATGTTTAAACCTGAATCAAACATGTCACATATTCATGGTGCTCCAGTATCTACTGACTTTATGCAAGAAAGACAACGGTCTGTTTTAACAAGTAAAATGAATAATACTAAGCCATGGCAAGAAATAAGAGTAGGTCCAGGTCTTAATAAAGGATTTAGCAGTGAAGGAACTGGCGGATTTAATTCAGGTATGGAGGCACGTGCAGCAACAATGCCAAAGACTGTTGATCAATTAAGATCACAAACAAATCCCAAGGTAACATATGGTGGTGTTACTTTAGGAGCATATGCTGGTAAAGGTTTAACAAATGCATCAAATAAAATGATGATAGGTAAAATGGAAAAAAATAGACCAGATACTTCATTTGAACATGGACCATCAAGATGGTTTACAACTACTAGTGGACAAAAAAGAGAAACAGTAAGAAGTGATATTATTATGCAACCTGAAAATAGAACAACAACAACAAGAGAATATTTTGGTGTCGGAACAGATAGAGAAGCAAAGGGTCCAACGCAACATGGCAAATATCTTCCAGCACATAAACAACAATTAGCAGGACCTGCTTTAGGTGGAGCATCTGGTACAGATAAATGGGAAGCAACTAATAAAGATTATAGTAAACACAGTTATAAAGCAAGAATGAATTCAAGAACTCTTACAGGAGAAAATAGTAACTTAGGGGTAGTTAGTGGCGTTGTTAGTGCTTTAACCGCACCTGTATTAGATTTATTAAGACCTTCTCGTAAGCAAAATGTAATTGGTAATAAAAGACCTATGGGCAACGTTAGTGGAAGAGTTGGTGTTAATAAAGAGCCAGTTTGGAATCCTAATGATACTCCTCATCACACAATCAGAGAACAAACAGAAAATACAAAACATTGGATGATGGGAAGTAGTAATACTAGTGATGGATATATTAATAGTAATAATCGACCTGTACCTCAGCAGCGCGACTCAACAACAAATTGCTATTATACATCAGGAAGTAGTGCTTTACCAGGAACAACTAACCCCCGTCCATATGATGCTGAATATAATGCACGCTTAAATCCAAATAAAGAAGTATTATCTAGAGTAGATAGATACAATATTGGTAATCAATCATTGACAAGTCATGCACAAAATGTAACCAATCTTAAAAACAGAGCAACTAATCCTGTTGAAATGAGAGCCAATATGCCAAAAGTAGCAGGAAGTATGCAAACACACGGTCGTATTTCAGGTAAAAATACAAGAGAACGTGCAATTAATTGTGCAAGAAATAATCCTGGAATGGTTCAAGCATTTAATCAAAATCCTTACTCTCAGTCATTGAACAGTTGGGCTTAAATAAAATATTATTTAATACATAAAATTAAATAATATTAGAGTTATTTTAATACTCTGTTTACTGTTTTATATACATAAGTAAATCTACTAGTCTATGACTATATCCCCATTCATTATCATACCATGCTACAATTTTAAAAAATGTTTTATTTAATTCTATACCAGCATTTGCATCTACAATACAACTATGACTATCTCCCATAAAATCACTGCTAACTAATTCTTCATCGCTTACTCTTAAAATACCCTTTAGTTCTTTTTTTGAGGCCAAACGCAAACAATTGATAATTTCTTTATATGATGTAGATTTTTCCAAATGAACAGTTAAATCTACTACTGATACATTTGCAGTTGGTACACGAAATGCCATACCAGTTATTTTCCCCTCTAATTCCGGTATTACCTTTCCAACACACTTTGCTGCACCTGTTGTTGTTGGTATAATATTATTTAAACAACACCTTCCTAATCGTAAATTTTTTCTAGATTTATTATCAATCGTATTTTGACTTGCTGTTGTAGAATGAATCGTAGACATTAAAGCATTTTTAATTTTAAAATTATCATGAATTATTTTTACTAATGGTGCTAAACAATTTGTTGTACAAGAAGCGTTTGATACAATTACATCTCCACTATATTTTTTGTGATTTACACCCATGACATACATAGGTAAATCGTTAGAAGGACTAGATATAACTACATTTTTTATTTTTTGTGAATATAAATGTAATTTTGCTTTTTCCTCTGTTTTAAATGCCCCTGTACAATCTATTATATATTCTACATCTGCACTATCCCAATCTATAAGTTCAGGACTACGTTGATTAAACATAAAAACTTTATTATCATTAATAATAATACTTTTTTCATCCATAAATGATGATTTTACTAAAAATTTTCCATGACAACTATCATATTGTAAATATTGTAAAAATTGTTTATTTGTCATAGAACAATTTACACCCACGACTTGCACATTCTCACCCGATTGTCTTTTCAACTCAATAATTCTAAAAACCAAACGACCAATTCTGCCAAATCCATTAATACCGATGCGCATATACATATAACTATTTTTTTTTTAAACATAAATTACATAAAATAAAAAATATAGTTAACAATTATAATAAATTAGAGAGATAGTTTTTTAAATTTATATGGACTTAAACCAAACTCATACATTACATCATAAAATTAAAAAAAAACTTGATTATTTTATAGAAAAAAATAAAATACCACATATCATTTTTTATGGTCCTAATGGTTCTGGAAAAAAAACATTATTACTTGATTTTATTAATAAAATCTATAATTATGATAAATCAAAAATTAATCAATATGCAATGTTTGTTAACTGTGCCCATGGAAAAGGAATTAGTTTTATTAGAGATGAATTAAAATTCTTTGCTAAAACAAATATACATAAAAATATTGATTTAATAAAAAGTATAATATTACTGAATGCAGATATGTTAACCACTGATGCACAATCTGCACTTAGAAGATGCATTGAAAAATTTAGTCATACAACTAGATTTTTTATTGTTGTTGAAAATGAAAATAGACTTTTAAAACCTATATTATCTAGATTTTGCAACTTTTATGTAGGTCTACCTATTTTAAATGAAAATCAAAAAAGTTTATATAAAGAAAAAAAAGAAATACATAGTAATTTAGAGTTTTTTAAAAAACGACAAAATTATTTAAAAAAAAAACTAAATGATAAAAATAATTTTAAATCTATGATAGATTGTAATAATTTAGTAAACTTACTTTATAATAAAGCATATAGTTCTTTAGATATTATTAAATATATTGAACAAGATAAAAAAAACAAAGAAAAGCAAAAATTTTTAATTTATTTTGATTTAATTCGAACAGAATTTAGAAATGATAAATTACTAATGCTTATAATATTAAATTTATATTTTATGCGGAAAAAGATAGATTTAGAAAATATATTAACAATCTAAATGGACGATTATAATGTTAATGTTTTATCTGAAGCTAAAAATGAGTATTCATCTAGATTAGTCACAATCTTAACTCCATTAATTACAGAAGGTATTAGATCTATTTTTAATGAGGCATGTAAACTTTGTGAAGATAATAACGAAGAAGAAAAATATCTTATGACATTTCAGAATTTTTTATCTAGAGTTCCTAAATGGAATACCACAATTATTGAGGAAGAAAAAAATCGTATTTTACAATCAAGTGGATGTAGTTATTTAGAAGATCTTATAATTTGTGTTCATATCACTCAACTTAAAATTTTAACTTCTATTAGAGTATCACAAAAACAAAAAAAAATAGATATTGATATTCCAAAATTAGATACATTTATTCATAAATGTTATATTCATTTTGCAAGAAAATTATACCAAAATGTTTATTTATTTGAAAAAGATTTATTACCTTTGGATTATCAAAAAAATAATAGAGAAATAGAACTTATTTGTCAAGAATGTATTTTGCAAGTAACAAGAGATAGTATGCCTGTAGAAAAAATTCTTAGAGCCTATATCGATAAAACTGTTGATGAAGAAGTTATAGAAGAAACCATTGAAAAAACTGTAGAAGAAAATGTTGCCAAACAAATGGAAGATGAGTTAAGTAAACAAAATAATGAAAATGGAAGTGAAACTACATCTCAAGAAGCTACTGTTACAAAAAATGATGTCGAAATAAATACTGTTGAAAAACCTGAATTAAACAAAACAGAAAAACAAAATACTGAAACAACAAGTGAAACACCAGTCACAAAGGAGGCAAAATCTCAAAACATAAACTTAATTATTGAAACTCCTAAGGCAGAAGTAACATCAAATGTTGGAGCAAAAGAAGCAGTCAAAGAAACGGTAGATACTCTAGTAAATTCAGTAAGTGCTTCTGCAACTATAGCATCAACAAAATCTGTAAATGACACTTCATCTACTGAAAAAACTAAAGAAGTAGGATCTCAATCTACCACATCAAAACTTTCTTTTAATGATAATGATTCAGTTTTAGATATGGGTACAAATAAAAAAACTGAAGTAAATGCACCCAAAACTATTGAAAGATTAGAACAAATTAGTAAAGAACAAAATGAAAAAAGGAAATTAGAAGAGGCAGAAGAAGATGATGATGAAGATAGTATTAAAATCATGGGAGATACTTCTATTCAATTAGATACTTTAGACATACATAATTTAGATAAGGAAGTTAAGTTAGAGCCTAATATTATACTTAACGATATTGAGGTTTTAACATAAAAATATCAATTTCAATCAAATTGCGTATGATATGTTATATTATTTTTTTAAATAATATAAAATGTCTAGTTCTATTTTTTTAACAGCAGTTGCAGTAGCCATCTCATATCTTATTTTTAGATTTATTGAGATGAGACTTATTTTAAAAGAAAATAAGCCTATTAAATTATTGGCTAGAGATACTCTTTTAGTATATTTAAGTGTTCTTTTGGGTAACTTTGTTATGTCACAATTTGGTTCTACATCTATGGGCAAAAAAATGACAGAAGTTTTTACAAATGTTCCTGAATTTTAATTTATTTTATATTAACTTTAATATATTTCAGTAAAATATATTAAAATATATTAAGTAACAGATGGAAAAATTAGCACAAACATGTAAAATTCTATATGACAAAGAATATTTAGATAATATTATGCTTTTAAAAGAAAAAGAGCAGCATCCAGTTGTTATTTTTAAAGACATTTTTGAATATTTTAATCAAGTAAAAAAATTTCAAATTAAAATTAAAAATTTTGTAAAAGATCGTTTAAATAATAATGAAATGTGGGATGAATTATATGATAATATAGATAATGTTACTGATCATCATTTATTTATAAAAAATTTACGAAAAGAATTAATTAAAGAATTATTTATTTTTACACAAAAAAAAGAAAAAAAATGGTGCAATGAAACAGCAACAATATTTATACATGCGGTTAAGGGTTCTATAAAAGGTTTAACACTTTGTTTTAGTAACAATTATGAGGATATCACAAAAGAATTTATTAAAAATATGACATTAAGTACTATTTTTCATATGATAGGAACACATGAAGAATATCAAGGTATATTTGATAAAATTTCTTATTTTAAATGTGAAGGTTGTAATAAAATAAGAAATGAAGTGATTTATGCCGATAAATTATTGTGTATGAAATGTTTTACATAATATTAAATTTGTTTCCAACATTCTAGAACTTTTTTTTTAAATCGTGCATTTTCTCTAATATACCAATTTAATCTTTCCCAGTCATATTTTACACCCCATCTTCTGGCTTCTGCTTTTTCTGCTTGACTTACTTCTAACCAAATACGGTTTTGTCTGTATACAATAAACTGATTTCTAGATATGTCATCTATATTTAATGCTCCAATGATTTCAAATTCATCTTCGCCCAATGTTTTTACTATATCATCAACTGCTAATTTTACATCTTTATTTTTATAATTATTAAAAACTACAAATCCTCCCGGATTTAAAAATCCTCTATATTCTTCCCATTTTTTTTTCACATCATCGTAAGTTGTTCCATTATTAAAAAATATTATGTCTGTGTATATTTTTAAATTTCTAAAATAATTTAATAAAGTAATATCAGTTGAATAACTTTTTTCTACTTCTATCTTATAATTATTTTTATTGTTTATTTTTAAATTTTTTATTATAGTTGCATAATGTTTTTCTTGTCCATCATAATCACTTTTGTTTAATATACATGGATCAATACATAAAAAATCTGTTTTATAAGGATTTTGTAACATTAATGAAGAATTACTACCTCCATGTACACCTATTTCAATATAATGTTTTTTTTTATCACCTAATAATGTTCTTATATCATACAAAATATATGAATTATCATGTAATTTTTTTTCAGGTATTTTTTCATTAACTTGTTTTAGAATATCTTTTGCATTACTAGTAGTTTGTAATTCCAATAACATATTTTTTTTCATTTTATAAATATTATAAATATTATAAAGAATAATTATTATATTATAATTTTTATAAATAATAATTACATAATTTTGGATTCAGAATTTAATAGTCTATCTATTCCATTATATGCTAAATTCTCTCCATCAACAGAAAAATCATTTGGCACTAAAATACTCCAATCTGTTTCTTTTTTTAATATTCCAACGCGTGTATAAATATATCCTACTAATGCAGAACACCAAAAACGATCTGTTTTTTGAGGGCTAAAGTCTTTTTTAAAAAATGCTTCAATCCAATCTTTTGGTACTATATCATAAGGTTTATTATAAACAACATCATGTATATCTTGCATTATTTCTTTATTAAAAGTATCTTTGCTACAAGCAATTTTTCTTATAAAAACATGCCCTTTACCTTTATATGCTTGTAAAATTTCACTTATAGGTGTGATTTGAACTCCTAATTTAATTTTATTATCTTGTGGATCAGGATGACCTTCCCAACTAGATTCCCAAACAAATAAACCCTTAAGATTAGGTTTAATATAAGTAGGGTCTCTTAAAATCATACCTATATGACTATAGTTACTATGTGTCCCCCATTTAATACACTTAGTAAAACATCCAAAACATCCAGTTGCTTGATAATTAAATAAAATAAGGTCTCCTGTTTTTAATTTATCAAAATCATAATCCAAACTCATATATATATAAATAAACTAAATTATTTTTATTTAATTTATTTTATTAATATTTAACTAACACTTAATTCTATTTTTTCAGCATTTAATGGTTCTTTTTTTAATTTAAAAAGAACATAAGCATTTCCTTCATCCTCAGTATTAGAAGTTTCACCTACTTCAATTATGGGAGACGTGTCATCCATATTTTGTTTTATTTCATCTATATCATCTTTTCCAATATCATTTGAAGAGTTTTTAGGGTCACTTTCATTTTTTTTATTTTGTTTGTTATTTTTCTTTTTTTTTTTAAAAACACCTTCATTTGTTGATTCAGCAGCAGTTGATGTATCTTTTTTCCAATACATTGTTTTGTGTTTTTTCCATTTTTGGTCATATGAACCACCACTATCTTTATTACCAAAACCAACTTTGGTATCGCTATCATAATCAACTACACTGCCACTTTTATTCCATCCTGAAAAATTACCAATTTTGTAACTTTTACTTGTATCTGATGGATTACTTCCCTTACCATCTACTGTAATGTGAACATCTTTATCTTTTCCTGCAAATTTTTTTTCATTATCTGTAACAGTTGTTTCTGTTTTTGAATTAGTTAAATCAACCATTTTTTGTAATTTATCTTTTGTATCTAATGCACCACTATTTTTATTATTAATATCTTGATTTTGTGTTAAATCATCATAATCCAATACTCTATCTATAAACGCATTATTAAATTCATTTGTTGCATTTTCTTCTTTTTTTTTAAACTTTGAATATTTAGATTGTTTTATTTTTTTTTCTGAAATACCATAATAATTTTTATTACCATCATTATCAACAATCTCAATATATTTATCTATTTTTGTATAACCATGTGTACCAAATTTATTTTTAATTTTATTTAATTTACCTGTTTTATCAGACGGGGTTGAAGTAGTATCTTTTAATACTTGATTTATATCACTAATATCACTAAATCCGCTATTATTTTGATCTGCCATTATATTTTATAAGATTATTTTATTTTACGATAAAATAATAACTTTTTAATATTTTTATAGTAAAATGAAAAATATTAATATAAAAGAAATTATTAACATTTTTAAATTATATCCTGAAGTTTTTCCGGGAGGTTACTTTAGATTTTTAAAAGGTAGATTAACAGATAAAGTAACTAAAAATGAAATTATTTATAAAGACGGGGTTGTATTAACATGGACTAAATATAAACGTAAAACAAAAATATCTCCAACTATATTTATTTTAAAAGATGAAATAAAAATCAATCAGATTGTAAACAAAACGCAAGGAAATGGTAATGCTAGAAAAATTTTTCAAGAATTTATAGATAATCATTCAACTACTTTTTATTTAGACGTTAAAGCAGATAATAAAAGAGCCATTGACTTTTACAAAAAAAATAATTTTAAAATTGTCGGAGAGAAATTTTTTGGAAAAACAAAAATACCGGGATTAATTATGAAAAAAATATATAATGTCTCAAATATTTAAGGGAATTTGCTTAAAGAAATATTAACAGTTCAACTTATATTATGCCTTTAATGGATAATTTGTATATGGTTGATAGCAAAATGGGTTACCGTTTTGGTCAGTTAATGTGGCTGTCTTTTTATATTCCTTCCTTTGTTGTTCTTTTGTGTGATGATACTACTGGACCATCACGTGACTTTTTGGCAGGAGTTTCACTTATTTCTTGTATTTCTCTTTTATATTATAGTATGCATAGATGGATGAATACACCTGCATCTACTCCGGGTATTCATGCTCAAACTTTTGAACTTTATGCACGATGGATTTTGGCTGCTTATTTTGGACCTTCTAATATTATTGGAAGTCACGCTGTTGGTGTAATGAATTGGGTTCAACTTGTTCTTATGGGTGTTTTTAGTTTAGGTAAAATTCCAGCATCTGTTTATACCTTATTCGATTACGGAGCATATCAAGAATATGAAACTAGGCAAAAAGAAACTGTACATTAATAAGAAAAAAAATTATAACATATAATTTAATCAGTTACAACATATAATTAAATAATAA
>CESF01133113.1_pt1 | contig 17915 bp, 18 predicted proteins | sample 356331 | NCBI WGS metagenome assembly CESF01 (sample SAMEA2621779, study PRJEB7988) | marine metagenome | biome: marine biome (ENVO:00000447); feature: surface water layer (ENVO:00002042); material: "saline water (ENVO:00002010), including plankton (ENVO:xxxxxxxx)" | depth 5 m
AATCAAAAAAAAATTAAATTTATAGGAGTTGATAATACAAAAGAAATGGTCAATTTCTGTAAAAAAAAATATAAAGAAAAAAAAATAAAATTTTTCTTTAAAAACATTGAAAAAGTTAATCTGAGTTCTTCATGTATAATCTCATCATTTTATACAATACAATTCATTTCACCAAAGAAAAGACAAAAGATTATAAACAAAATTTTTAAGAGCTTAAATTGGGGAGGAGCTTTTTTCTTTGTGGAAAAAGTAAGGGGAAGTGATGCCAGGTTTCAAGATATAATGACACAAACTTATAATGAATTTAAAATACAACAAGGATTTAGGCCTAACGAAATAATAGCGAAAAGTAATTCACTTAAAGGAGTATTAGAACCTTTTTCAACATTAGGAAACATAAGTTTGTTAAAAAGAGCAGGGTTTAAAGATATTATGACAGTTTTTAAATATGGTTCATTTGAAGGCTTTTTGGCAATTAAATAATTTAAGATGAAATGTCTTTTTTTAGGATACGACTCAAAGAAAACTAAATTAATTAATTTCTTAAAAAAAAAAAAAATAAAAGTTAAATCAAAAAAAACAAGTTTATTATTTAAAGATATAGTAGAAAATGATTTAATAGTTTCTTTTGGCTATAGGAAAATAATTAAAAAAAATTTGATCTTTAAAGTGAAAAGGCCAATTATTAACCTTCACATGTCATATTTACCTTACAATAGGGGTGCGCACCCGAATTTTTGGAGCTTTGTGAATAATACTCCCAAAGGAGTTACTATACATGAAATTGATAAGGGAATAGACACTGGAAAAATTATTTTACAAAAAAGGGTTAAATTCGATCTCAAGAAAAACCCTAAGATGACATTCAAACAAACTTACAATATATTGTTTAAAGAATTAGAAAATCTTTTTATTAAAAATTTTCAAAAAATTATTTTTAATAGATATAAACTCAAAGACAATAGAATGATTAAAAATTCATTTAAAAAGAGTTCATATTTACCAAAAAATATAAAAAAATGGGATATTAAAATTCTTGATTACTTAGAAAAATTATAAAAAAATTCGATATGCAAAAAAATTTTAAAAATTACTCAAAAATTATCAATCAAATTCAAAAAACAAGAGCAAAAAATAATAGAAATTGGATGGATTTGTTGAGGTTAGGATTCAAATATAACCCAAGAGAGTCAAAGAAAATATTAAAAGAAATTTTTAAAGAAGATAAAAAAGTAAATAAATTAGTAAAAAATCTATTAAAAAAATAAATTGAATAGTATTTGTATCATACCGGCAAGAGGAGGCAGTAAAAGAATTCCAAAAAAAAATATCAAAAATTTTTTGGGAAAACCTATAATTAGCTATGTTATCAAAACCGCAAAACAAAGTAAGTTGTTTGATCAAATAATTGTTAGTACAGACCACAAAGAAATCGCAAGAATATCAATTAAATATGGGGCAAGGGTTTATTGGCGCGATAAGAAATTTTCTAAAGATACTATCGGCACTGTAGATGTTGTAAGGGATGTAATTAAAAATTTGGAATTAAAAAAAAATAGTAAAGATTTAATTTGCTGTTTATACCCAACCTCAGTTTTTTGCGATAAAAAATTATTGATTAAAGCGCAACAACTTTTAACAAATAAAATAGAATATATTTTTTCTGCGGTGAGATTTAGTCATCCGATCTTTAGATCTTTTAAAAACACGGGAAATGGTTCACCTAACCCTATATTTAAAGCTAACACCGAAAAAATGAATACTCACAAGTTACCTGTATCTTATCATGATGCTGCGCAATTTTACCTAGGATGGGTGAATTCTTGGAGAAAAAAAAAAAAAATATTTTCAAAAAAATCAAAGTTTATTGAATTAAATACCTTAAAGACACAAGATATAGATAACCATGAAGATTGGCAAATAGCAGAATTTAAGTATAAAAAATTTTTCAAAAAATGAAAAAATAAAAAAAAAGGTAACAACCCAGATGATATCTATTCTCTCTGGTAAACTCTTATTGTAAAATTTTATGAAATTATTTGTAACAGGATCAAGAGGTTATATTGGTCGAAACTTTATTAAATATGCTATAAAAAAAAAACATATGGTTTATGCAGTTACTAGAAAAAAAGAAAATAAAAAAGTTAAAAATATTAAATGGTTAGTGGGAAATATAGATAGAGATTGGAAAGAACTAAAAGCTGCTGATATTTTAATCCATTTTGCATCGGTCGGAGTTTTAAATAAAAAAAACAATTATAAAAAGTCTTTAGAGTTTAATGTTTTTAAATCAACACAACTTATTTTGAACGCTCTAAAATATAATTGTAAAAACTGGATAATTATTTCCACAATAAAAGAAAAAAAAATTAAGCATTTAATTAAAACAAACAAGAGTAAATATGATGAACAAAATTTAAATTACATAATTACAAAGTATTTATTTAGCAATATTTGTAAAGAAATCTCTAGCTTTTCTAATATAAATTGTAGGATCCTAAAACTTTCTCATGTTTATGGAGGGGATGAGCCAGCCCATAGATTATGGCCAAATCTAAAAAAAAATTCTAAAACAAATAAAAACTTTAAAATGACCTCAGGTAAACAGTTATTAAATTTTTCACACATAGATGATGTTGTGAGTGGAATATTTGAATGTTGTAATTTTAAAAAAAAGAATAAAATATTTCCACAGGAGTGGGAATTAGCTTCTGGTAAAAGTATACCAGTAAAAAATTTTGCTGAAAAAATATGGAAAAATAATAATGCAAAAGGTAAAATTTTTTTTTCAAAATCAAAGGATTTTGATAAAAACAATTATCCAATTAATAAAAAAATATTGTGGAAAATTAAATCAAGAAAATTTGAATAATGTCTAATTTAAAAAAAACAGCAATTATACTTTGCGGCGGCCAAGGTAGTAGGTTAGGTAACTTAGGAAAAAAATTTCCTAAAACTCTTGTAAAGATCCAAGACCAGACAATACGTTAATATATTATAAATATTTTAAAAAATGAAAATTAAAATATCAAAAAACATAGAAATAGGAGGCAATAGAAGACCAATTATAGTTGCGGAAATTTCAGGAAATCATAAAGGACAAAAGTCAAAATTTTTAAAACTTATAAAATCCGCGGTAATTAATGGGGCTGATATGGTAAAAATACAAACATATTCCCCTGAAGACATTACAATAAATAAAAAAGAACCAAACTTTATGATTAAAGATGGAATTTGGAAAAAAAAATATTTGTGGGACTTATATAAAAAAGCACACACACCTTACTCTTGGCATAAGGATGCATTCAAACTGGCAAAAAAATTAAAAATTGAATTATTTAGCAGCCCATTCAGTAAAAAATCTGTAGATTTTTTAGAGAAATTAAACGTTAAATTGTATAAATTAGCATCCTTCGAATTAACCGATCTAAGTCTGATTGACTATATTGCTAGAAAAAAAAAACCAATAATTATCTCAATAGGCATGGGAAGTTTTAAGGAAATAGATAGAGCCTTAAGACAAATAGAAAAATATCACAAAAAAATAATTATTCTTTTTTGTGTTTCTGGTTATCCAACAAAATTAGAAGATGCTAACGTTAATACGATAAATAAATTAAAGAAAAAATATAAAAATTATTTAATTGGTCTTTCAGACCACACAAATGACATCACATCTTCAGTTGCCGCCACTTCACTCGGAGCTTGTTTAATTGAAAAACATTTTAATTTGAGCAAAAAAAACAAAACTACCGATAGCGAATTTTCAATTTTACCACACCAGCTTAAAGAACTTAGAAAAGTTTCGGAAAATATTTTTTTATCTCTAGGCAAAGAGTTTGTTGGACCTAAAAAAGCAGAGAAAACCTCACTTAGATTAAGGAGATCTTTATTTGCTATTGAAGATATTAAAAAAGGAGATAAATTTTCAGAAAAAAATATAAGAGCTTTTCGACCAAAAATTGGCTTAGGTGCTGAAAATTATTTCAGTTTAATAGGAAAAAAATCAAAAAAACTTTTTAAAAAAGGTTCACCTATCTATTAAAATCATCTAGTTATAATAAATGATAAATAATAAAACTATTCTTATTACTGGCGGCACTGGTTCATTTGGTAAAAATTTCGTCAATTTTATACTTAAAAAATTTAGACCAAAAAAATTGATTATATTTAGCAGAGATGAGCTAAAACAAAGCCAGATGATGTCCGAATTAAATAACAACACACATAAAAAAATTCTGAGATTTTTTATAGGTGATATTCGTGATTATAAAAGACTATCTTTCGCATTGAAAGAGGTAGATATAGTTGTGCACGCAGCAGCGCTTAAAAATGTACCTTTAGCTGAGTACAACCCTTTCGAAGCGGTCAAAACTAATATAATTGGTGCACAAAATTTAATCGAGGCATCATTAGAAAATAGAGTTAAAAAAGTAATAGCTCTGAGCACAGATAAAGCCTCTTCGCCTGTGAATTTATACGGTGCAACAAAATTAGCTTCAGATAAATTATTTGTTGCAGCTAATAATTATAAAGGTAAAGCTCAAACTGATTTTAGCATTGTAAGGTATGGAAACGTAATGGGAAGCCGCGGTTCAATAGTCCCAATTTTCCTAAATTTTAAAAATCGAGGATACCTACCAATAACTGATAATAGGATGACTAGATTTAATATAACCTTGGACGAGGCAATAAATTTTGTATTCACTTGCATGAAAGTGATGAAAGGTGGAGAAATTTTTGTACCTAAAATACCATCAATCAAGATTACGGATTTAGCAAAAGCAATGTTTCCTAAACTAAAGACAAAAATTATAGGTTTAAGGCCTGGAGAAAAACTTCATGAAGAAATGGTTTCATCAAATGAGTCCCATAATACTGTTGATTTAAAAAAATTTTACGTGATTTGCCCTCAATCAGAATTGATTAAATGGAATAAAAAAACTTATTTAAATGAATATAAAGGTTCAAAAATCTGTAAATCAAATTTTTCTTATAATAGCGGAACTAATGAAAATTTTTTGTCCGTGAAAGAAATCAAAAAAGTTTTGTTATCATCTAAACTCATATAGAAAATGCAATTAATAAATTACGGAAAACAATTTGTTGATAGTAGAGATATTCTTTCTGTAAAAAAAGTACTTTTATCTAATCATCTAACGCAAGGACCCAAAGTACAACTTTTTGAAAAATCACTATTAAAATTTTTAGGAGGCAAGTATTGTACAGCAGTATCTAGTGGAACTGCTGCATTACATTTATTAGCAATTGCCTGTAATTGGAAAAAGAATGATATTATTTTGACTACACCAGTATCATTTTTAGCAACGGCTAATTGTATTGTTTACACTGGCGCAAATCCAGTTTTTGTTGATATAGAGGAAAAAACTGGGAATATTTGCGTAAAAAAACTTGAAATTAAAATAAAGCAATTAAAAAAAAAAAATAAAAAGATTAAAGCCATAATTGCCATGGACTACGCAGGCTTTCCATGTAATTGGAAAGAACTTAAAAGAATATCGAAAAAATATAATTTAACTTTAATAAATGATAATTGTCATGCAGTTGGAACAACGCTGAATGGCAGCCACAAGTACGCAATTAAGTATGCAGATTTTGTAACACTAAGTTTTCATCCGGTAAAATCAATTACCACTGCAGAAGGTGGCGCTATAATATCCAAAAGCAAAAGAGTTAATAACATAATCAAATCTTTAAGATCACATGGAGTTGAAAAAAAAGATAAAAAAGGCCTTTGGTTTTATGAAATGCAACGATTGGGATATAATTATAGAATTTCAGATATCCATAGCGCTTTAGGAATTAGTCAACTTCAAAAAATTAAACAATTTATTAAGAAAAGAAGAAAAATTGCTAAAATTTATAACAAAGCATTTAAAGATTTACCTTATATTCAAATCCCAAGAGAAAACAATAATGTAAACTCATCTTACCACCTTTATCCTTTAAGAATAAAATTTAATAAATTTAAAATAAATAAAAAAAATTTTTTTTTAAAACTTTTAAAAATGGGAATTAAACTTCAAGTACATTATATACCTATATACAAACAACCATTTTATAAAAAGAATTTTAAAAACAAAACAAGTGATTTTAAAATGAGTGAAAAATTTTATTCTGAAGTAGTATCTTTACCTGTTTATTTTACTTTGAAAGAACAAACACAAAAAAAAATTATCGAAAAAATTCTTAAATTATTAAAATTATAATAATTAGAAAAATTATTTCTTTATTTGACTTACAAAAATCTAGTTTTATCTGGCAAACATTCATCAATTTCTGATTTAAATGATTTTATTTTAAACGGAGAATGGATTTTGAAAGATTTAGACTCAAAAAAAATTAAACAAAAAAAAATTCAGGTATTTGAGTCAAGCTCATATAAAATAAATAACAGAATTAACTCATATAAAATAGCAGATGAAATTTACGACTCCATCAAATTAGATTTAGCAAATAAACTCAATACATTACACTCTAAAAATTTTTCTTTAAGATTTTGGCAAATATTATTTGGATATTGGCTTGTAAATTTTATAGGAATTTGTGTTGAAAGATATTTTAGAATACACGAAATTTTAGAGGAAAATGAGATAAAGAATATACTTATCAGGAAACATAGTAATTTTAATTTCAGCACAAATGACACCTTTGGCCTTAACAAAAATTCTATTAATGATGACTGGGAAAATAATATTTTTTACGAAATTATAAAATTTTTTAGTGTTAGTAAAAACTTAATTATTGAGGATAGTAGTTTAAATGGATTTACCAAAACTTTTTATGACAGTAACGAAAAAAAACAGAATAATAAAGATAAAATAAAAAATTTTTTATTTAACATATTTAATAAATTTACCAAAAAAGAGGTATTAATATCCCAAACTTATCTGCCAAAAAAATTTGAATTTTTATTACATTTATTATTTTTTCAATTACCAACTATTTATCCATTGCATAAAATTTCTTATAAAAAAAAAGATGAAAATATGAGAAGAAAAATAAATTTAGTTAAAGGTGAAAAAAAAGATTTAGAAAATTTTGTACGATATTTGATCCCAAAATGCTTACCATCCAGCTTAGTTGAAACATTTGAAAGCTTATATAAAAATTGTGAATTAATCGGATATCCAAAAAATTCTAAAACTATTTTTACATCCATTTCTTATGCTTATGATGAAAATTTTAAATTTTATGCTGCAAAAAGTGTTGAAAAAGGTGCACGGTATTTTATTGGACAACATGGAAATGAATATTTTTCTCATAGGTTTTCAACTAGAATTGAGCTTGAAACTTCGGACAAATTTATAAGTTGGGGTTATAAGAATTCAAAAAAAATAATTAGTTCTTTCAATTTAAAAACCTTGAAAAAAAAAAGAAAGTTTAATGATCAAGGAAAATTATTAATTATTTCTCACCCTTCAATACATAGAGTTTTTTCCCACGATAGATATTGTGATTACAAAAATGCTATGCTCAATTCTATTCTTTTGAAAGAAAAAATTGATAAAAATATCTCTAATCAAGCTATGTTAAGATTGGACAAAGAGTTTAAGATTAATGAGCATTCTTTTAATAAAAAAATTTTAAATACTTTTAATGCTAATGATTTATGTTTTGGTGAAAGCAAACTTGATAAATTAATCGAAAAATCAAGACTATGCATTTTCACTTATGATAGTACTGGAATTTTAGAAAATTTATCTCTTAATATCCCAACACTAGCTATTTGGAAGAACTTTGACAATCATCTCAATGATGAATTTAAAGAAAAATATTTGTTACTTAAAAAGGGAAAGATTTTTTTTGAAGATATTGATAAGTTGGTAAAACATATCAATAAGTATTGGAATAACATTTCATCATGGTGGTTTTCAAAAGAAAATCAATCGTTCATAACAAAATTTAATGAAGATTTTAACAATAAAGGAAATGTTAAATCATTAATAAAATTGAAGAATGAGATAAAAAATTATGAATAAATTAGAAAAGATATTATTTATTATAGGAAATAAAAATAAAAATAGATTCAAGTATTTACTTGTTTTAAATATTCTTAATTTTTTTCTTGAGTTTGCGTCTATTATTTCAATACCAATATTTTTAGCAATATTGATAGGAACTGAAAATTTTTACAATAAGTTTTTTTTTCTACAATCTTTTGATAGAAACGAGCTAATATTTTATGCTGGCCTTTTTGTTACTGGCGCATTTTTAATTAAAAATTTATTTTATATTAATTTGATAAGGTTACAAGCTAACTTTCTTAAAGAAATAAAAATTACAATATCGGAAAAACTTTTTAATTTTTACTTATTTGACTCTTTTTTAGAAAATATAAATGTTAATCCTTCGATAAAAGCAAGAAATGTTACTTCAGAAATTCAAGGCTTTAATTCGTATGTGGTAAATTTAAATAAATTATTGCTAGATGGCACTGCTATTACAATAGTTTTTTTTATAATCTTTTTTGCTACGCCGTTAGTTTCTTTGACTGTTTTTGTAATTTTCTTAATTATTTCTGTACTATATTTTAAGTTGTTAAAGCCAAAAATTAAAAATAAATCTAAGGTCAATCAGGATTTGTTAGCTAAATTTACTCAGATGATTTATGAAACTTTTGGGGCCTTTAAAGATGTCAAAGTTCTTAATAAAGAAAAAGAAATTTTTAATCTTTACAAAAAAAAAGTAGAAAAATATGAAGAAAACTTATTATTTTTTTCTATCTTTGATCGTTTTCCAAAAATAATATTAGAGTTAACGTCAATTATTCTTCTAGTAATATTAAGCTCCATTTTTTTAAGAAATAATGAGAATTTAAACGAACTTTTACCTTTACTAGCTCTGGTGGTAGTTTCAGTTGTTAGACTTTTACCAGCTTTCAGCGGCATGAACACCTCTCTTTTTTATATGAAGGTCTACACACCCCACTTAGAAAAGATCTATTCTGAACTTAGGATCATTCATGAAAAAGGAAATTTGAACAAAAATTATAACCAAAACGACGTATTTAAATCCAATGTAATTATTAATAATGAAGAATACATTAAACTAAAAAACGTTTCTTTTAATTACGAAAATAAAAAAAAATTATTAGACAATATATCATTAAATATTAAAAAAGGTTCAACCTTTGGTATCATTGGACCAACAGGATCTGGTAAAAGTACTTTATTACAAATTATGATGGGTTTACTTAAACCAAGCTCTGGAAACGTTTATTTCAATAACAGCAACATCTCAAAAATTAATCAGGAATGGATAAAAAATATTAGTTATGTTTCACAAAATGTTTTTTTATTAGACGACACAGTTGAAAAAAATATTACTTTTAATTTTGATAATTTAAATGTAGATAAAAACAAAATTGAAAAAGCATTAGAAATCGCAGAGTTGAGCCCAAAAATTTTATCTTTACCCAATGGAATATATGAAAAGGTTGGAGTCGATGGATTAAAATTTTCAGGTGGAGAGCGACAAAGATTAGCAATAGCAAGAGCTGTATATAAGGAGGCGCCAATTTTGTTTCTAGATGAATTTACAAGCAGTCTAGATGTATTAACTGAAGAAAAAATTTTAAAAAACTTTAAGAATCATTTTTCTGACAAAACCATAATTTTAATAACACACAGACAAAACACTATTGAAAAATGTGATAAATTATGGGAATTAAAAAATTTAAATACTGATCATGAAAATTAAAACAGCAGTAATCCTTTGTGGTGGAAAGGGAACAAGATTAGGAACATTAGGAAAAAAAATTCCTAAAACTTTATCCAAAGTTCACGGAAAGCCAATTATATGGTACATTATAAAATCACTATCTGAGAATTCTTTTAACCATTTTATTCTTCCAGTTGGTTATAAAGGTAAAATGATTAAAAAATACTTTTTAAAAGACAAAGATTTCCATGATAAAAATATACAGATAGTCTTTACTGGAATAAATACTCCGATCTCTAAACGAATCTTTAAAATAAAAAAATTTATAAAATCTAAAAATTTTGTTTTATTAAATGGAGATGGAATATTTCAATTTAATTTAAATGAAATTTTTCAAGAGCACGAAAGTAAAAAAAACTCTATTACCTTTTTAGGGACTGAGGCACAACTCCCTTATGGAATTGTGGGTATTAAAAATAAAAAAATCGTAAGTTTCGAGAGAGAGTCTAGTTTTGATGCCACACTTTCAAAGAATAAAAAAAATTTTATAGGACAGATTTATTCTGGAATTTCAATTCTTAAAACAGACCTGTTAAAATTGAACTTTAAAATGTTTCAAAATTTTGAGAAACAGTTTTATCCAATCATTATTAAGAGATTCAAATCAAACTTTAGAAAAATCTCTGGTATGTGGTACTCAATTGATAATCAAAAAGATTTGAATTTTTTAAATGAGAAAAAAAACAAAACAGTATATAAAAAAATTAAATTTTTAAGGAAAATTTTTAATGAAAAATAATTTTTGGAAAAATAAAAAAATATTAATAACTGGACATACAGGTTTTAAAGGAAGTTGGTTAACATTGATATTACACGGTCTTGGTTCAAAGATTACAGGTTATGCTTTAAACCCTATTTCAAAACCAAATTTTTTTGATGGTTTAAACCTTAGTAGATTTCTTCATAAAGACTATAGAAATAATATTTTAAATTTTAAAAAATTAAAATCTGTTATTTTAAAAGAAAAGCCTCAGATAATTTTTCATTTAGCGGCTCAATCAAGCGTACTAGAAAGTTATAAAACTCCAATAAGCACAATTAATTCTAATGTTTTAGGTACAGCCAATCTATTAGAAGCGATAAAATTCAGTAAAACAGTCAAGTCATTAGTGATAGCAACCACTGATAAGGTTTACTTAAATCTAGAAGAAAAAAAACCTTTTAATGAAAATGATAAACTAGGAGGGCATGACTTGTATAGCGGGAGCAAAGCCGCTGCAGAAATTATTACACAAAGTTTTACTAAATCATTTTTTTCAAAAAAAAATTGTAATATTGCCACTGTAAGATCAGGCAATTGTATTGGAGGAGGAGACTGGACAAAAGATAGAATTGTTAAAGATTGTGCTGAGTCTTTCTTAAGAAATAAAAAATTAATTATAAGAAGCCCTAATGCTACACGACCTTGGCAGCATGTTATAGAACCTTTGTTTGGGTATCTTAATTTATCAAAAAAACTTTATTTCAATAAAAAATTTAGCGGATCATGGAACTTTGGTCCAAAAACGAAAAATAGTCTTAAAGTTAAAGAGGTAGCCTTTTTTGGAAAAAATATTTTAAATTCAAAATCAAAAATCTTAGTTAGAAAAAATAAATATTATGAATCAACCAATCTTTCTCTTAATAGTGCTAAATCAAGAAGATTATTAAAATGGAAGACAGTTTTAACCGCAAAAGAGTCATTAAAACTCTCATTTGACTGGTATAAATTTTATCATGAAAATCGATCTAAAAGTAAAGTGATAGACTATACGTTAAGCCAAATCAGAAAATATAAAAAAAAAATTAAAATTTATGAAATGTAGAAACTGTAATAGAAAAAAATTTATCAAAATTATAAAAATTGGTTCTCAACCTATTAGCAGCAGAAGTTATAAGAAGCCAACTAAATTAAAAGAGTACCCGCTAGATCTTTTTATTTGTGAACATTGTGATCTTGTTCAATTATCTAGAGTAGCGCCAGCTAAGGAAATGTACGGAGATACCTACGGCTATTGGACAGGTTTAAGTAATTTAATGATAAATCATATGTGGAAAAAAGCTAAATTTTTAAAACAAAAAGGAAAATTAAAAAAAAATGCTAAAGTTTTAGATATCGGTTCTAGTGATCCAACTTTTTTAAGTCTTTTGAAACAAAAAGAGAAATCTTTAAAGTTATTTGCAGTTGATCCGTCATCAGCAAAATTTCAAAAGAGCTTTAATAAAAAAAAAATAAATTTAATTGTTGACTATTTTTCAAAGAAAATAGTTGATAAATACTCTGCCTCAAACAATCTTGGAAATGATAAATTCTCTGTTATTTCATCATTTGCAATGTTCTATGATATCAACGATCCAAACTCATTTTGCAAAGATGTTTATAATATGCTTGATGATAACGGTATCTGGATTGTAGAGTTTTCTTATCTGCCTTTACTATTAAAGAATTTGACTTTTGATCAGATAAATCATGAACATGTCACATACTATTCTCTTACTACTTTTAATAATATATTAAAAAAAAATAAATTAAAAATGTTAGATGTAAATTTCAATGATATTAATGGTGGTAGCGCTGAAGTCATCGTGTCGAAAATTAGTAGCAAACAAAAGATTAATTCTAAAACATTGAACAATGTTATAAGCAAAGAAAAAGAAATAAACTTTCAATCATACAAAAATTTTAACTTGCGACTAGAAAACGTTAAAACAGTAATTAATCATTTTTTTGATGTATGTAAAAACAAAAAGATCGTTGGGTACGGTGCATCTACAAAAGGAAATATAATATTAAATCACTCTAAAATAACGAGTAAAAAATTAAAGATGATTTGTGATGACAATGAGCAAAAATGGGGAAGATATACACCTGGATCCAATATAAAAATTATCTCTAAAGAAAAAATGAGAAGATTAAAACCAGATTTTCTATTCGTTTTAATCTGGTCATTTCGATCGGAGGTAATTAGACAAGAAATCAAATTTTTGAAGCGTGGTGGAAAATTAGTTTTTCCACTTCCCATTTTTCATATAATTGATAAATATAATTATAGAAATTTTTTGAACGAAAAACTCGAAACTCTTGGTTACAACATTTAGATATGAATAAATTACAAGTAAGACTTTCCACTCCAACAGTAAATCATTTGGAGCTGAGGCAAATAAAAAAGTTGTTTGATAGATCTTGGTTAGGGTATGGTCCCAATGTTGGTAAATTTGAAAAAGCGTGGAGTAAATTCTTTAAGGTGAAACACTCTATTGCTTTAAATTCTTGCACTGCAGCACTACACTTAGCTTTAGCTGTGAATAATTTTAAAAAAAAAAAGAAAGTATTAGTCCCAGCAATGACTTTCAGTGCCTCAGCAGCGTCAATACTTTATTGTGATTTAGAGCCTGTTTTTGTAGATATCGATCCAAAAACATTAGTGATGAGCGTTGATGATCTTAAAAAAAAATATTCCAAGGATTGTGTAGCTGTTATAACTGTTCATTTTAATGGACAACCATGCGAAATGGAAAAAATAGTTCCATGGGCAAGAAAAAAAAAATTGATTGTTATAGAGGACTGCGCGCAAACCTGCGGAGGAGATCACAAAGGAAAAAAACTCGGAACCTGGGGAGACTTTGGATGTTTTAGTTTTCAAGAAATTAAGATCATGACTTCAGGTGGCGATGGAGGCATGATTGTTACTAATTCTAATAAATTTTCTAAAGACTTAAAAATCTTAAGCCATCACGGATGGGATCAGGATCCCTTTGAAAGACATAAAAAAAGTTTGAAGGGTAATAAAAATATCAAACATTGGAACTATTCCATAACGAAGCTTGGATTTAAATATAATATGACAGATCTAATGGCTTCAATAGGGCTGGTTCAATTAAAAAAACTTAAATATTTTAATAAAACACGGTTAAAAATTATAAAAACTTATACTAAAAAATTAAAAGACTCAAAAAATTTTTACCCAGCTTTTCCGTATACGTTTAAAGATTCATCTTATTGGATGTTTACTTTGAGATGTAAAAAAAGAGACAAATTAATCAATTATTTAAAATCTAAGAAAATCGCAACAACAGTCTATATTAAACCTTTACCACTACATCCTTTATACAAAGGGTTTAAGTCAAAAATTAAAAACTCTTTGAATATTTGGAGAGAGCTTTTAACTATACCGACTTATCCCAACATGACTAATAATCAATTATTATATGTTGTGAAAAATCTAAAAAAATTTGACAAGGCTAATTAGATGATAAAACTGGCAGATAAAACAATAGATACTAAAGATTACAAAGTTCTCATTAAATTTTTAAAGAATAGGAGTTACTTAACTCAATCAAAAGAGACAAAAAAATTTGAAGAAAACTTTTCGAAAAAATTAAAAACTAAACACTCAATATTTGTTAACTCAGGATCTTCAGCGAATTTACTTATGGCCCAAACTTTAATAGAGGGAAAATTTATTAAAAATAAGATGGTAGTTTTACCCTCAGTTTCCTGGTCAACCTCCGTCAGCCCTTTTATACAACTTGGCTATAAAATAATAATTTGTGATTGTGATAAAAAAAACTTGGGTATAGACACTGACCACCTTGAAAAAATTTGTAAAAAATTTAACCCAGGTCTTTTATTGGTAGTAAATGTTTTAGGGCACTCAAATAATTTCAATCAAATTATAAAATTAAAAAAAAAGTATAAATTTGAAATTATAGAGGATAATTGCGAGAGTTTAGGAAGTAAATTTAAAAGTAAAAGCCTTGGAACTGTTGGTTTAGCATCTTCACACTCATTTTATTATGGGCATCATATATCTACAATAGAGGGAGGAATGGTTTCGACAAAAAATAATAAGTTTTATAATATTGCATTAGCTGTACGCTCACATGGATGGGCGAGAGATATGGAAAAAAAATTTAAGAGAAATTTAGAAAAAAAATATAAAGTCAACGAATTTACTTCTTTATTTACTTTTTATTACTCTGGTTTCAATATTAGGTCCACAGATTTAAATGCTAAATTAGGCATCACTCAACTAAAAAAGCTAGATAGAATTTCTCTCCAAAGGCATAAAAATTTTAAATATTATAAAAAAAAACTTCATAACTTTTGGAAACAAGAAAGCGATCTCAGTATTATCTCAAGCTTCGGTTATGCAACTTTTGTTAAAAATAGAATAGAAGTTTTTAAACATTTAAAAAAAAAAAAAATTGAGTCTAGGCCGCTCATTTGTGGAAATATGGGACAACAACCTTTTTTAGAAAAAATATGCTTTAACAAAAAAGATCTAGTTAACGCAAAATTTGTTAATGAATTTGGTATCTATCTACCTAACCATGCAAATATCAGTTTTAAAGATATAGATTTTATATCAAAAGAGTTTAAGTCGGTAGCCGTTCCTATAGATTTTAAAAACTAATTTTATGTCAATATCGATTTGTATACCTACATATAATAGGTCAAAACATCTATTAAATTGTTTAAATTCTCTTTCACTTCAAACAGATCCAAACTTTGAAGTTTGTATATCCGATAATGGGTCTAGTGAAAATATTTCTGAATTAATAGCGCCATATAAAGATAAATTAGATATAAAATTTTCTAGAAATGAAAAAAACTTAGGTGCAGCATTGAATTTTTTAAAAGTTGCATCTATGGCTTCAAAAAGTTTTATATGGTTTTTAGGAGATGACGATTTGCTTGTTCCAGACGCAATTAAGGAGGTCTCTAGTTTGATAAAAAGTAATCAAGATTGTGATTTTTTTTGGGTTAATTCATATCATCTAAATGCCGATTATATAAAAAAATTTGACGCTCCTTTTGATACAAAAAATTTACCTAAAAAAATGGATAAGTTATCAAAAAATAAAATAAGTAAGAAATTAATGTTTTTTGATTTAATTAAACACAACATAGCTTTTGATTATTTATTAGGCGTTTTTGTATGTGTTTTTAAAAGAGATTTATGGGAGAAAAATACTGGAATTGTAAATCAAGAATTAATAAAAGATAAAAGAAATTGGTCAAATTTTGAAAATACGTGTTTTCATATTAAAATTTTCTGTGAAGCGTTCACAAATTCAAAATCATATTTTTTATCAAAACCTCAAAGTGTAAATTTATATGGCGTAAGAGAGTGGGGTGACGTATATCCTTTAGTTGAAATTGTTAGAATTCCTGAGGCATTGGATTACTATAGAAGCAAAGGAATGAATTTTTTTCAATATATTTACGAAAAAAATTACTCTCTAAGAAATTTTTTTAATTATTTTATTAAGATTTACATCAATGGAGAAAAAATGGGTACAAATTATATTAATATTAAGAGACATTTTTTTTATAATCTAATATACCCAAATGCTTGGTTGTCTATTATTTATTTTTCTATTAGACAAATTAAAAAACTTTTTAGAATAAACAGATAATTTCAAATGATAAAAGATGTTATAATTACTCCATTAAAGCAAATTAAAGATGATAGAGGATCTGTAATGCATATGTTGAGAAATGATGACAATGTATTTAAAACTTTTGGAGAAATTTACTTTTCAACTATTTATTGCGATAAGATTAAGGGGTGGCATTTACATAAAGAATCTTACCTAAATTATGCTTGTGTAAGTGGTGAGGTTAAACTCGTGCTTTATGACGATAGACCTTCTAGTTCAACAAAAAATCAATATGAAGAAATAATTTTATCACCTAACAAATATGTATTAGTTACTATTCCTCCTAATTTGTGGAATGGGTTTAAGGGATTAGGCAAAGGGCAGTCTATAATTGCTAATTGTTTGACTCTGCCTCATAGCGAAAAAGAGATGGTTAGAAAAAGTTATGATGACAAATATTTTCAATATAACTGGTAGATATCAGAATGAAAAAAATATTGATTATAGGAGGAACAGGCTTTCTCGGATATCATTTAGCAAAAAATGCTTTAAAGAAAAATTGGAAAGTTTTTAGTTTATCAATTAACAAGCCTAGAAAGAAAAATTTTTTAAAAAATGTAAAATATATTTTTTGTGATATAACAAATAAAAATACTTTAAAAAAAAAAATTAAAGGAAGTTTCTCTTTAGTGGTGAATGCAGGTGGATATATAGATCATTTAAATAGACAAAAAGTGTTTGAAACTCATTTATTAGGCTTTAAAAATTTATGCAGCCTATTTCAAAAAAAAAAAATTGATTGCTTTGTTCAAATTGGATCTAGTGTTGAGTATGGAGATCTTCCTTCCCCCCATCATGAAAATGTAAATAAAAAGCCAAAAACCTCTTTTTATGCAAAGTCAAAATATTTAGCATCAGAGCATGCTTTAAAACTATTTAAAAAAAATAATTTTCCCATTACGGTTCTTAGAGTGTACCAAGCATATGGGCCAAATCAAAAAAAAGATAGATTAATTCCATCACTAATTGAAGCGTGTTTAAAAAATAATGAATTTCCATGCACAGAAGGCACCCAATTGAGAGATTTTATATTTATAGATGATGTCGTTGGCTCAATTTTCAAATGTTATAAAAACGAAAAAGCAAAAGGACAAATATTTAATATTGGATCTGGAGAACCAAAAAAAATTAGGCAAATCATAAATTTAGTCAAAAAATTAGTAGGTTTTGGAAGACCTAAATTTGGAAAAATAAAAGTGAGATCTGATGAAAATTTAAAACTTTATCCAAGCACCTCAAAAGCAAAAAAAATTCTTAATTGGAGACCTACAATTAGCTTAAGAGAAGGTATTTTAAAAACAGTAAAATTTTATAAGAAGGATTTTTGACATGAAAGTTGTAATTTTAGCTGGAGGCAAGGGAAGTAGGTTATCTGAACTTACAAAAAAAATTCCTAAACCAATGGTTAAGATTAATAATATTCCAATTTTAATTTATATTATGAAGCATTACTCAAAATATGGCTTTAAAGATTTTGTAATCGCTTCTGGTTACAAAAAAAGTATTATCAAAAAATATTTTAAGAAAAAAATACTTGATTGGAAAATAGATGTTGTAAATACTGGATTAAATTCCCAAACAGGCGGAAGAATAAAAAGACTAAGAAAAATTTTAAGTAACAAACGATTTTTTTTAACTTATGGAGATGGTATTTCAAATGTAAATATAAAAAAACTGATGAATTATCATCTAAAGAAAAAAGCTGTAATTACACTTACGGCTGTAAGACCACCAGCAAGATTTGG
>CESF01057528.1_pt1 | contig 17588 bp, 20 predicted proteins | sample 356331 | NCBI WGS metagenome assembly CESF01 (sample SAMEA2621779, study PRJEB7988) | marine metagenome | biome: marine biome (ENVO:00000447); feature: surface water layer (ENVO:00002042); material: "saline water (ENVO:00002010), including plankton (ENVO:xxxxxxxx)" | depth 5 m
ATACAAACAAGTGAATTTACAGAATTAAAAAAAGAAGAAAGTATAGAGTAAAATCTATACTCTTTTCTTTAAAATCAATATATCAAATCCACTTTTTCTTTCTAAAAATATATAATTGAATACTTACAATTATAATAAGAAAAACTATAAAAATCACAAATGCATTTTTATTTTCAGCTCCAGGAATTCCTCCTATATTTATACCTAATAAACCAGTTAGAAAACCAATAGGCAAAAATATTGCAGAAATTACAGATAAAACATACATACGAAGGTTCATTTGTTCATTTAACTTATTCGATAACTCTTCTTGCGTTAATGTCACTCTATCTTTTATAGAGTCTAGTTCTTCTATATATCTGATTACCTGATCATTTATCTCTCTTAATTGATTCTTTTTATAATCATCTAACCAAGAGATATTCTCATGATAAAGTCTTGATATTGCATCTTTTTGAGGAGAGAGATATCTTCTTAGTGAAATTGCTTCTTTTCTAATTGTTGAAATTTCAGTTTTTATTTCAAAATTACTTGAATCTAAAACTGATTCTTCTAAATCTGAACTTTTTTCTTCCATTTGAGATATTGTATTTTCCATTCGTGAAGTTAAATTATTTGTTAATGTCACAATAAACTCAGCAGAATTCTTAGGTCCTTTATTTATTTTAAAGGAATCAACAATATCTTTAACAGATAATAAATCTCTTTTTTTTGTACTAATTATAATATTTTCATTGATAAAAAGTCTTATAGAAATCATATCTTCAGGGTCACAATTAGGGTTTAAATTCACACCTCTTAATGCTAAAAGAATTGAATCATCTAAGATAATTGTTCTAGGTCTTGTTTCTTCTGTTAATAATGCTTCAATTGCTAAAGGATCAATATTACTTTTGTTACTAAGCCATTTTATAGAATCATTTTTGGAATAATCAAGATGTAACCATATAAGTCCCATTTCTTCTTTATAATCATCTATATCAATTTCTTTTGCACCACCCATTTTATCGAAGACAAGAGCATGTTCAAATTTCAAATTTTATCCTTATTTTTAATTCTGAATTATATCAAATATATTTCTTTTTTTGATATACTTTCAAATCTAAATATGGAGGGTTTTTCCCTATGAAATTATTCTTTTTATTCCTTACTTTTTTTACTCTAGCAATTAGTGCTAAAATCGATGTTAAACTATATGAAAAACCTATTTCAAATAATTATTATCAAGAAATTGAAAACATAATAATTAAATCAAAAATAGAAAATTCTAAGCCAAATGAAATAATAAATGAAGAAAAGACCCATCTTAAAAAATTAATTGAGATTTCAACACAAAAAGTTTCAATAGATGAGTTTAATTTAAAGCTATTAGAAGAGCAAAAAACTTCGTCAGATACTCTAATAAAAGCTTTGATTCACTTATCAAATATCAAAGTAAAATCGAAAAATCAAAATGATTTTAAAAATGATATACAAAATAAACTATCTTTTTTAAAAAAAGCAATTGAAAATATTACAGAAGATAAAAAAGACTTTTTATTATCTTATCAACTACAGTTTGCCTATTATAAACTGTTTATATCAGATATTGAAACAAAAATACAACTATTTAATAAACATGAAATACAGCTTGAAAACTTAATTATTACTTCTATTAAAACTTTAAAAGTTGAGAATAGTGAAATTATTGAAAAAGAACTAAAAACTATAAATGAAAATATAAATAAACTACTACTTCAAAGAGCTTCTTTTCAAATTGAATTAGAAAAAGAAATAATAAATGAAAATAAAAACAATATTGAAATATCAAAAATAAATATCAATAAAATAGAAACACTTTATCAAAAAGAGTTACTTCAAAATATAAGTTTACTTAGTAAAAAAGTTCTTTATTCACTTAAAGATTTAAATGAAAAAGAGTTCATAAAAATATATAATGAAATAGAAAAAATAATCTTAGAATTAAATACAGAATACAAAGCTATATATATTGAACAAAATATTTTATTTAAAGATATTGCAAAACAATTATTTGGAAATACTAAACTATTTATAAGTGATTCAATTTCTCAAAGTAAAAATTATCTTTTACAAATCAAAGATAAACTAACTTCTACACTTTTTGTTTTTAATGAACAAGCTATTAATCTTATTAGTTTAATAAAGTCTTTATTACTAATATTTTTTGGTTTTACAATTGGTTTTTTATATAAAAAATGGATTTATAATATATCAAAAAAGTGGCCAAATATGAGCCAAATGTCCTTAAAACTATCTGCTAATGTAGGATATTATTTAATTGTATTAATTACTTTTATGATTGCAATGAGTAGTTTAGGCATTGATATGTCATCTATTTCTTTAATCGTTGGAGCATTATCAATTGGTATTGGTTTTGGACTTCAAACTGTTGTATCAAACTTTATAGCAGGAATCATACTAATGTTTGAAAGAACGATAAGAATTGGTGATATTGTTGAAATCAACAACCTAATTACAGGAACTGTTTCAGATATACGTATTCGATCAACTACTATAAAAACCTTTGACAATATTGATATTGTAGTTCCAAACTCTTCTTTTATTCAAAACAATGTGATTAACTGGACACTAGATGATGCAACAAGAAGACTTCATATTCCTTTTGGTGTTGCTTATGGTACAAAAATTGAGAAAGTTAAAAAAGTGATAATTGAAGAACTTTTATCAAGTGATTTAACATTTTTAAGAAATGATACAAATAAAAAACCAGAAATAAGACTTACAAATATGAATACAAGCAGTGTTGATTTTGAATTACTTGTTTGGGTAAAAGCAAATGATAGATTAAAACCAAATGCTTTAAAATCAGACTTTTTAGCATTAATTTATAATTCATTATATAAATATGAAATTGAAATACCTTTCCCACAATTAGATTTACATCTTAAAAAAAATAGGCTTTAAATTATGAAAAAAATACTACTAATTACATTAATACTTCTTAGCAATTTATTTGCATTACAAATCAATCAAAGAAGTGTAAAAAACGGTAATACAGTTCTTCTAGAAATAAAAAAACAAAATATTTCTGATGTAAAACTTACTTTTGATAAGCAAAATATAAATTTTTTTAAAAATCCTTTTAAAGAAAATACTTATTATGCACTACTTCCTATATCTTATTACCAAAAGGAAAAAGATTATCGAGTAATTGTTTCATATATTAAAAATGGCAAAAAAATATTTGAAGGAAAAAGTTTGAAAGTTATCGATGGAAAATATAAAAGTGAAGTGATAAATGTTCCTAAAACAAAATTCAAACCAAAACCTTCAAGAATTCAAAGAACAAAAAAAGAATATGCACAGGCTATGAAAGTTTATAATTCAACTTCAAAAGAAATTTTATGGAATGAAGATTTTATATATCCACTTAATACTAAGATTACTAGTAATTTTGGAACAAAAAGAGTTTATAATGGAAAATTAAAATCTTATCATAGTGGTACAGATTTTAGAGCAAAAAATGGAACACCAATAATTGCTTCAAACTCAGGAATTGTAAAAATATCTCAAAATAGATTTTATTCTGGAAATTCAATAGTAATAGATCATGGTCAAGGAGTTTATTCTTGCTATTTTCACTTAAGTAAAATGAATTATAAAGTAGGAGATATAATAAAAAAAGGAGATATTTTAGGTCTTAGTGGAGATACAGGAAGAGTTACAGGACCTCATTTACATTTTTCATTTAGAATACATGGGATTCAAGTGGACCCTTTGGACGCAATTTCATTATTAAACCAATTAAAAAGCTAATAATTTAATTGCTTAAACATTATTTTCACATTTTTTTAATATAATATTTTCTTAATTTAAAAAAAGGACTCTTTTGAAAAATTTATTTTTTGTACTTATTGTAGTTTTTGGATTTACAGCTTGTTCTAGTAAAAACAATATAAATAAACAAACTCCTAGCACTTTAGAAAAAAAAGTAGAAACTAAAACTTCGAAGGAAACTTCAGATGATGAATTCAATGAAGATTTTGGAGATGATTTTGATGGTGGTTATGCAAAAGTAGAAGAAGTATTTGATCCATTAAGTGGTTATAACAGAATTATGACAACTTTTAATGACAAAGTTTTTATATATGCATTAAACCCAACAGCTAAAGGATATGCGTATGTGCTTCCTAAAACTGTAAGATCAGGTATATCAAACTTTTTTGATAACTTAATGTTTCCATTAAGATTTGTAAATAATGTATTACAATTTAAGTTTCAAAATTCAGCTGAAGAGTTAGGAAGATTTTTAATAAATACAACATTTGGATTAGCTGGATTTATGGATCCTGCAAAAACTGAATTTGGTTGGGAACAGCACGATGAAGACTTTGGTCAAACATTAGGGTTTTATGGAGTTGGAGAAGGTTTTCATGTAGTATTACCATTTTTAGGACCGTCAAATTTAAGAGATATGGTAGGATTAGTAGCTGATTCATATACAAGTCCATTATCAAATACTGGTTCTAGTGATTTAAGATATAAAATACCTGATACTCAAACACAAAGTTTAGCAATAAGAGCAACTAGTGTTGTAAATGGTACTTCATTAAGACTTGGTCTTTATGAAAGTTTAAAGAAAGATGCCTTTGATTTATATCCATATTTTAGGGATTTATATAATCAAAGAAGAAATACACTAATTAAGGAATAAAATGAAAGATATATTTAAAGTTTTACTATTAACACTATTTTCAATATCTTCACTTTTTGCATTACAAAAAGATGAAATAAAAACAGTTATGTCAAAAAAAATTGATGCCTCAATTTCAATTATAAAAAAAGAAAATTTAACGTCTAGACAAAAAGGTCAAGAAATTATAAAAATTATTGATGAAGTTTTTGATTATAGAAAAATGGCTTTAATTTCTTTAGGAAGAAATGCATGGGTTAGTGCAACGACTGAGCAAAAGAAAAGATATTTGAAGGCATTTGAAATAAATCTAAAAAACTCATATATTGATAAATTAGGTTTATATACAGATCAAAAAGTAAAAGTTGTGGATATAGAATCGACATTTACACAAAAATCTAATGTAGAAAGAATTAAACTAATCACTGAATTAATAGGTCAAAGTGAATCATATAAAGTGAACTATTTATTCTACCAAAATAGAAACAAAGAGTGGCTAATTTACGATATTGATTTAGCAGGTACAAGTGTAATTGCAACTGCAAGAAAACAATACGCAGGTTTATTAAAACAAAAATCTCTTGAAGAGATGATATCTGAAATTGAAGCTAAAAATAATATAAATGGTTAAAAAGTTTTATGACAACATTGTTTTAAAATATCCAATTATAGTACTAGTAGCACTTCTGCTTGCTATTAGTACTTTAGCTTACAATGCAACAAAACTAGAAATTGATGCTTCTGCTGAAACTTTACTTTTAGATGATGATAAAGACTTAAAATTCTCACGAGAAGTAAATAAAAGATACTATAATCCAAACTTTTTAGTTGTTACATATACTCCAAAAGAGAACTTACTTTCAAAAAATAGTTTAGATACATTAAAAAACTTAAGTGAAGATTTATTAAAAATTGGAAAAATAGAAAGCATAACATCTATTTTAAATGTTCCTTTAATACAATCGCCACTTAGACCTATTACTGATTTAGTTAACGGTGTCGATACTTTGCAAACTGCTACTTTTGATATGAATTTAGTAAGAAAAGAATTCTTAAATTCACAGCTTTATTCAAACAATCTTGTAAGTGCTGATTTTAAAACTACAGGAATGCTTTTAAATCTAAAAAATGATGAGAAATATTTTAAACTTCTTGAAAAAAGAAATTCTCTATTAACTAAGAAAAGAACTTCAAATCTCAACAGAGAAGAGAAAGCACAACTAGAAAATACAATATTAGAATTTAAAAAACATAGAGATTTCATAAGAGAAAAAGATGAAAAAGAGATAGCACAAATAAGAGCTATAATAAAGAAATATAACTCTAACGCGTCAATTTTCCTTGGCGGTGTAGATATGATAGCAAATGATATTGTTGGTTTTGTAAAAAGTGATTTAGCTATTTATGGTTCAACTTTAATCATCTTACTTATTTTAATATTATGGGTAATCTTTAGACATCCAAGGTGGGTAGTCTTACCTATTGCTATTTGTTTATTATCTGTTGTTTCAACAGCTGGTATTTTAGGTTTATTTAACCTTGAAGTTACAGTAATCTCTTCCAATTTCATTTCATTACAATTGATTATTACTTTATCAATTGTACTTCACTTAATAGTAAGATATCGAGAATTAAATGTAAAATATAAAAATGCAAGTCAATATAAACTAGTAATTAATACTGTTTTATCTAAACTTTCACCTTCATTTTTTGCAATAATCACAACAATTACAGGTTTTGCTTCACTAGTATTATCAAGTATTCAACCTGTTAAAAACCTTGGACTTATGATGAGTGCTGGAATAGCAGTATCATTATTTATTGCCTTTTTTGTTTTCCCTGTTATTTTAATAATGCTTCCTAAAAAAGATGAACATGAAAAGAAAAAATCTAATTCATCATTCTCTCTTATAACTTTATGTGCTTCATTAGTTGAAAAAAGAGGAACTGCAATTATTATTGGAAGTTTTTTAGTTGTACTTTTTTCAACAATAGGTGCTTCAAAACTAATAGTAGAAAACTCTTTTATCAACTACTTTAAACAAAGTACTGAAATATATAAAGGAATGAAAGTAATTGATCAAAATCTCGGAGGAACTACTCCTTTAGATGTAATTATTAAGTTTAAAGATGATGAGAAAAAAGCTGTAGTTGAAGTGGTAAAAGATGAAGATACAAGCTTTTTAGATGATGAATTTGGAGATTTTGAAGCAGAAATAGATGCAAAGTCTGATGATGAACAATACTGGTTTTCACAAGATAAAATGGACACTATTACAAGAGTTCATGAGTACTTAGACAATCTTGAAGAAGTAGGAAAAGTTCAATCTTTAGCCTCATTATTAAAAGTAGGAAAACTTTTAAATGAAGATAAAGATTTAGATGGAGTTATGTTAGCCCTACTTTATAAAAAAATTCCAGAAGAATATAAAAATATGATTCTATCTCCTTATATAAATATAGAAAGTAATGAAGCTAGAGTTAGTATGAGAATTGTTGATTCAAATGAAAACTTACGAAGAAATGAATTAATTACTAAAATCAATAAAGATTTAAGACAGATTATTAGAAATAAAGAAACTACATTTCAATTATCAAATCTTATGATTTTATATAATAATATGCTTCAATCCTTATTTGACTCACAAATAAAAACTTTAGGTATTGTAGTTGTTTTATTGTTTATAATGTTCTTAATCTTATTTAGATCAATAAAAGTAGCATTTATAGCAATACTTGCAAATATAATTCCAATATCTTCAATCTTTGGGATTATGGGATTTTTAGGAATTCCATTAGATATTATGACTATTACAATTGCTGCAATATCTATAGGAATTGGTGTTGATGATACAATCCATTATATCCATCGATTTAAGGACGAATTTAAATCTGACCACAATTACTTAAATGCAATGAAAAGAAGTCATCAGAGCATTGGATATGCTATGTATTACACTTCTATTGTAGTAATTATTGGTTTTTCTATTTTAGTTTTATCAAATCTTATTCCAACAATTTATTTTGGAGTATTAACAGTTGTTGTAATGGCTACAATTTTAGCTTCTGCACTATTACTACTTCCAAAACTTATCATTATGATAAAACCATTTAATACTAGTAAATAGGATAATTTCTAGCCTATTTACTAATTGTTAACTTTTTATTTAAATAAGGTTAATTCAAAACTATTATAATACTTACATGAGTTAGGTTATATATACCTAACCAAAACCCTGATTTTACTGACTTGATTTCTCCTAAAATATACAAGTTATAAGAAAGAGTGCTTCTGCTAGCACTCTTTTTTTTTATATTATAAATATAATATAAAGTTATTATAAGTTTGAAACTTTATAATAAGCTTCAAATAAAAAGGCTATTAGATTAATGATTAAATTAGATTCAATACAAACAGATTTAGTTCTAACGAACTTAGATGAAAATGGTGCACTATCTTGTATAAATGCATTTAAAGTAGCAAAGTTGATTGGAATGGAACCTAAAAATATCGCACAAATTGCACGAGATATGAAAATAAAAATTACCAATTGTGAACTTGGTGTATTTGGAAAACTTGAATTTAATGATATGAATGAAGATATTTTTGATTTACTAAAAAAACGTTCTCATAACTCTAAAGTTGATTGCGAAGTTGCATGGAAAATATCGCAAGAAAAAGGTAAAGCAATTAGTAATATTGGTGCTTCAATTAAAAACTCTGGACTAAAAGTATCAAATTGCCAACTAGGATGTTTTAAAGAAGAAGAAAATGATGGCTTTATAATGGCTTCAAACTAAAAAACTCATTTTATTTTCTATTCTTTAAATACTCTTTTAATCTTTTAATTCCATCACTCATATGATCAATATCTCTTGTATATGCAAATCTTAAATACTGTTCAGTTTTATTGGAACCAAAATCAACTCCTGGAGTTGTAGCTACATGAATATTTTCAAGTAACTCTTTTGCAAAGGCAAAACTATCATTTGTATATTGTGATACATTAGCCCAAAGATAAAAAGCACCATCAGGTTTAGCATCTATATCAAAGATAGTACTTAATTGAGCATATAAGTAGTCTCTACGCTCTTTAAATATATTTTTGATCTCATCTAAATATTCTTTATCAAAAGCTTCTAAAGCAGCATACTGAGATAGTGTAGGTGCAGAGATAAATATATTTTGTGCAATCTTCTCAGCTTCTCTTGATAAACTCTTTGGAACAATAATCCACCCTAACCTCATTCCAGGCATACAATAATATTTTGAAAAGCCATTGATTACAAAAACATCATCACTAAACTCTAAAGCTGTGTGAGCATTTTCTTCATAAGTTAAACCATGATAAAGTTCATCTGAAATAAAAGAAATCCCTTTTTCTTTACAATACTTAACTAATTGTTCAAGGTTTTTCTTTGAGTATAAATTTCCTGTTGGGTTTGAAGGTGACGAGATTTGAAGAGCTTGTATCTCTTCTTGTTCTAGATGACTTACTGTTAATTCATAATTTGTAGACTTATTAATATCCATAAAACAAGGATTTATATCTAGCATACTTGCAAAGTTTTTATAACATGGGTATGAAGGATCTGATAGGCCTAAGTTTTCTTTATGTTTTAGTGTTAAAGTATAAGCTACTAAAAATGCTCCAGAAGTTCCTGGAGTTAGAAGTATTCGTTCTGGTTGGACATCTACATTATAATTTTCTTTATACATTTTAGATATTTTTTTTCGTAAACTTAATAAACCAAGACTTTCTGTATAAGAAAATCTATCTTCGTTTAGAGCTTTTTGTAAAGCTTTTTTAACTTTAGGACTTGGTGTTAAATCTGGTTGACCTATTTCAAAATGAATTGAATCTTCATACTTTTGTGCATCACGTACAATGTCCATTACAATAAAAGAACTAATATCTTCATATCTCAATTTATTCTTTTCCTATAGCCATTTTAACAAATTTTTCATATGTTTCTAACTCTGATTCCCCAAGGAATTTTTTTACAAACTCTCCATCTTTTGAGAATAAAAATAACTCAGGAATTCTTTGAACATCTCCTAATGCTTTTGCTAATTTAAAGTTTTCAGCGCCAACTGTAATTGGATATGTAATACCGTATTGTTTAATAAACTCTATAACTTCTGATGTAGGTTTATCTTCTTCTTTTTCAAATAATACAGATACTATTTCAAAATCGTCTTTATATTTTTCTCTCAACTCTTTTAAAACTGGAATACCTTTAATACATGGTGGACACCAAGTTGCAAATACATCTACTAAAATAGCTTTTTTCCCTTTATAATCTTTAAAGTTTAAACCTTCTGGTGTATTTGTAAGCTCTATTATCTTTCCATCTGTTGTAGTTAATTTAAATGTCTGAGAAACAAACTTCTCTTCATATGGTGTATTTTCTTTTGCATTAGCTATTAAGCTCTCATCAATGTCTTTTGAATCACATCCTGTAAATAGAAAAAGTGCTGTAATTAGTGTGGCAAATATGTACTTGATTTTCATGATTGTCCTTAATTATTTTAATGTTTATATATTTAATTATCTGAAATTATAGTAAAAATAAGTTAATAGTTGATAAATAATCTAACTTAGATTTGAAAGTTCTTTTAAAAGTTTTCTAGCCTCTTCTTCTTCAAAAAAAAGGTTCATTGATAGTTCTTGGTTTATCTTTTTTAATAGTTTTATTTTTTCTTGTGTTTGAACTTTTTTATCATTTTCATACTTAATTAAAAGCTCTTTCATTTGGTTTTTGTAAGCTTGTATTAACTCTTCTTTTTTAACAGTAGGTTCTTTTACATTCTTTTTATTATTTGAAGTAAGAAATAAAAAAATTGCTAAAATTATAAGAAAAATTAAAATAAGAGTTAATATGTCCATTGATTATCTTTTTTATGTAAGGCCAAGTGCCTTACATATTTATTTTTGTCTTGCTATTTCTTTAGCTTCATTTGCAATAGCTTCTGCTCGTCTTGCTACTTGAAGAGCTTCACTTATCGCTTTATTTGTTTCTTCGTCTTTTTCTAATCTTTCAATTCTTTCTAATACATTTCTATAAGAAATATGTCCAATAGTTTCTAAAACTCTTGGTGAGTTAATTATATGATTTATAAAAGTTAAATCTCTCCAATTATCAGTAATTTTACAATCTATATGATTTGAATAATCAGAAGAAATTTTTGTTTCATTTGCAACAAAAGCTAAATCAACATCAATATCTTCAGTCTTTGCAAAGAAAGTATAGTATAAGTCTTGTAAATACGTAGAAGATTTAAGATTACTAATATATGAATATACAGCTTCTTTTTCATCATTTTCTAACATATAAGATAAGATTACATTTGAAACTTTTTCATCTTCACTTGTTAATACTTCTTCAAGTTTTTCATTACAGTTTTTAAATACTTGTACTGATTTATCTTTATCTAAAGCTCTAGTAAATTTAAATAAATCTAAATTATGTGAATACGAAAATCTATTGATTTGTTCAATTAATGGATTTAAAATAGAATCTGCATCATCTGTACTATTTGCATAAGAAACAATACTATTTACAAAGTCAACATCATTTTCATCAAAATTTGTGTTTAAACTATACTCACTAATCTCTTCACTTAAATTTTCACTTAATAAAGTCTTAGATTTTTCATCATAATATGAAGTTAAATCATCCATTTTGTATTTTTTAGAGTTTTGAGAAATCAATGCATATTGTGCAGAAATTTGCTTATATCTTGCGATTTTATCTTTGATATTAAAATCTTTTAATAAACTCAACTCTTTTTCTAGAATATCATTTTTTTGTGCATTAATACTATTTGCAAGTCGAGGACCTCTTTTTGGTAACTCTGTTGCAATCTTCGTAAGCTTAGAATCATAATCATCAAAATCATTTGAATTTTGGATATTTGATACTAATTTAACAGCGGATGATATCTTAGCAGCTCTTCTAATAAAAAATACGATTATAAGTAATATTACTAATAATACTAATACAGTAGCGTATACTCCATTTGGATTTTGCGCATAAATTTGTGCAATATCAAAATTTGATTCTTGTGCTAATGCTAAAAACTCTTTAACTTGTTCTAGAAATGACATTAAACTTCCTTTACTTTCTACTTTAAATTTATCTTATTAGTATACATAATTTTACTTTACATTTTCTCTATATAATCTTCTGTAAAGTTAGAAAAACTTACTATTTGTATATTTCTGACTCAACTAACTCAATTAAAGTTCTATATGACAATACTTCTAGTTTTTTTCCATTTACAAATACTGTTGGTGTTCCTCGAACGCCTAGTGTTCTTGAATCATTTGCATCTATGTCCATCATTTCATCAAATATAGGTTTTTTAATATCAAGTTTAACTTTTTCTATATCAATACCATCTATTTGAGATATAAAAGTCCATAGTAACTCTGGTTTAGGATTGTTTACTTCTGCCCATTTATCTTGATTTGAGAAAACTGCATCTAATGCTTCTGTATACTTACCTTGTAATCTTGCTGCTTCTAATAATTTTACTGCAAATCTAGAATGTTGATGATTTGGCAAATATCTTATAACTAAAGAAATATCTTCATAGTTTTCTTTATACATTTTTTTCATAATCGGATGAAAGGCACCACAAGGTCCACATTGTGGATCTATAAATTCAACAACTTGAACACCTTTTTTATTGTCACCAAATTTAGGAGAATGTGCTCTTGAGTAAGGAGCTCCTGAATCATTTTGTATAATATTTTCTACTTTTTTACTTTCATTACTTTTAAACGCATATGCTGCAAAAATAAATCCAATTACTAAAACAAGTAAAGATATAACAACTATTTTTTTATTTTTCATTTGACGTAATTCCTTTTTTAATAATTAATAATAGAACTAAAATACTTGAATATGCAAGTAATGAAAGAAAAGGGATGGTAATAAACCCTAACCAATTTATGTACTCAGTAGAACAAGGTACTCCTTGAACACAGGGAACTATACTTTCTGGTATTATTTCAAACATTAATAAGTTATGATAAACAGAAAAAGCCCATCCTATTAAAGCAATTGGCATTGCATATTTAACAATCTTATCATCTGGATATAACATATTTATTAAAAATATTACTACTAATGGATACATAAATATTCTTTGATACCAACACATAGAACATGGAATAAACTCCATAATTTCTGAGAAAAATAGACTTCCAAGTGTTGCTATGGAAGCAATAATAAAAGATAAAAATACGTAAGTAGAGCTTGAATTCAAAATATTTCCTATTAAATTTTTGAAAAATTATATCAGAAATTATCGATATTTTAGATTAGATTTTGATGTTTATTTTTTAGTTTTTATAGAAGTGATTTTTAGGTTATAAGTAAAGCTTATAAAAGATGAGTTACCTCATCTTTTATGCTCCACCACCAATTGGGGCATTTAATTCTGCATGAATTTCGCTTCTTGGAATAGAATCACAAAGTGCTACTGATTCATTTAATGCTTTAAAAAATTCTTCAATGTTTTCATAAGGTATTTCAACTTCCGAAGTTTTTTTTGTTCCTTCAGAATAAATAGCAATACTTACAACTGGACTACTGTACTCACCATAAGGTTTTTCAACATGTTCAATTTTTACAGTGTCACTTGTAGAGTGAGCTAGTTTAAATGTTTTTACTTCAATATGTTTACTTGGCATAATATACTCCTTGAATTTTACTACAACTATTGTATCATAAAATAAAAAAAATACAAATAGTTATTTACCGTTTTTTTTAATAGCTGTTGCGGTTAAAAATAGATAGTTTTTTCCTGTCAATGTTACTTTAAACTTCTTTTGTTGTAAATATTTCTTACAAAAATAAACATCTTTATATAACAATGATTGTTCTGAATAATTATATGTCGGATTCTTAGCTCCATAAATAATATCTGAACCCATCCATCTACAATTTGGAAAACCTAATATTATACTTCCACCCTCTTTTAAATAATTTTGGATTAGTGACATAAAAACTAATTTAAAATTTATACTACTTGATTGTAAAGTACTAATAGAGATAATCAAATCAGATTTTTTTAAATTTAATTCATCAAGCTTATTTATATCATGAGCAAAAAAAGAAAAATTATCTTCTGGAAATCTTTGCTTTGCTTCTTCAATTACACTTTTAGAGTAATCAACTCCTACAAAGTTTATATCTTTGAAAACTTCAGGATAAACTATCTGTTTTATTGTCTCAAATTCATCTGCTTTATTTACACCTAAATTTAGTATCTGTCTTTTTTCATATACTTTAGTATGAATAAGAGCTTTTTTATATGGAAATAAAAAAGCTGGTTCTTCATTTTTATTTATCTTTGAAAACTCTGATTGTATTCCATATTTTTCATGTTTTGAATCATTTTCATCTTTATGAAAAGAAGTTTCAACATCTATTTTTTTAAAGTTTAAAGCTACTATATACTTAGAAGTGATTATTGGAGTTAACATCTTACAAAACATTAACTCAGCTAAGTCTGTCCATGACTTATATGAACGATAGATATACTCTTTATCTAAATTTATTGTAGTTCCGGAATATTTATCAACACAAATATCTGGATTTAAAACTTCGAAACTAACTATATTTTTATCAAGTAAACTGTTTTCAAAATACTCCATAATTTCATACATTGATTCATTTGTAAATTTTTTCATAAATATATCTTTGTTTTTTGCAAATTATATAGTAATTCTTTAGCTATTAGTTTAAAAGTAGTTTCTTTTTTACTTATTTTAAAATATTAATTATAAATTTTAATATTTATTTAATAATTACACTTTTGTTACATTTTATTTTACTATTATGTGAATCTTGAATTAAATATTTAAGGATAAGGGGGAAGAGAAAATGAATATACATACAGCAGATTTATGTGATGAAAACAAAGATAAAGAAATAAAAGTATTACCAAGTAAGTTTAAGAACTATGGTGGTTTAAAAAGATTTTATGGACAAATTGAAACAATAAAACTAGATAAAAGTAATTGGCGTTTATTAGAAATGCTAAGAGATGAAAAAGGTGACGGTAAAATAGTTGTTGTTGATAACGCTGAAGAGTTTTTTGGTGTTGTGGGCGATAAGCTTATGGCTTTTGCAGCTAAGAACAACTGGCAAGCAATAATTTTAAATGGTTATGTAAGAGATACCGATGAAACTCAAAATATAAATGTTGGACTTTTTGCAATAGGAACTTGTCCTTTAAGAAACTTTGAAAAAACTCAATCTTCAAGAGGTGAAACTTTAAATTTTCATGGTTTAACTTTTAATCAAGGCGATTATGTTTATGCAGATAATGATGGTGTTTTAATCACAAAAGAAAAATTAATTTAATTTTTAATAGGCTTAAATTACTAACTTTAGTTTTTTAAGCCACTTATTTTTTTTCGTAAAGCCTTCATAAAATCTTTATGAGGATCTGTTTTAATAGTCTCATAATTTTTATCCTTTTCTAACCAAAGTTCATGACTTTTATATCTTGTATACTCACTATGAGCTATTAAATACTCTATTGTTTTATACTTTTCTTTTAAATAATTCACCAAATCAATATTTGATTTTAACTGTGCTTTTGTTAGTTTATCATTTTTACTTTGACCACCTACATTTTCTATTCCAATACTTGAATAGTTTAATCCTATTACATGTCTTGCCATAAAAGTTTCCGGCATCAAAGAGTAAATTGTTCCATCTCGTGCAACTAAAAAATGTGCAGAAACATTTAAATTACCAGCTTTTACTATATCTTTTCTATCACTTAAAAGTTTACTTGGATAAAATCTTTTATATGATTTCTTTAAGTTATTTAAAGCAGTATGATGAATAACAATCATTTTAGGAATAATAGTAATATCATCTACTTCAAGCTCATAATGCGTTTTTATATACTCTTTAGTTAAATCAATTCTTTTCTTATCAAAAATAATTGGAAGTTGTTTTATTTGTATTGCATTTAAACTTATGCAAAATGTTAAAAATATTAATAAATTTTTCATAATAAATTGTATCTAAGCTAAACCAATATTTTTCACTATATAATTACACTTTAATTTAAGGAAAAGAAATGTCACAAATAAAAGACAAACTAAAAGATTTAGTAGAAAATGGAATGATTCCAGAAGTAGAAGCATATCTTGATGATTTACATATACTATTAGCTGAAGGTAAACAAAGTGAAGATGATGAAACTGCAATGACAGAAATGGAATCACTTTTAGTAGAACTTCAAAATGTACTAGCAGTTATTGAAGAAGATAAAACAGAAGATAGTGAATACCAAAGAATTTATGACTATATTGCCCAAAATCTAGAAGAGCATGAGCATTAGGAAAATTTAAGTGGAAATAATTTACCAAATATTTGAAATAGGAATATTATTATATTTTATATATATGCTATATAAACTAATAAAGTGTAAATTTGGGAAATGTGATATCAAATAATCTTCAGATATAATGCGCCAAAAGGAAAATAATGAAAAAAACATTCAAATTAAACGTTGAAAACAAACATCCAGATAGACAAATAGAATCTATTAAACATGAAATTAGAAAATACATAAAAAGAGAAAAAAACAAGCCAAGACCAGAAGGCGTTGATTTTTGGAAATTTGAGTGTAAATTTGCTAAAAACAGTGATGAGCCAAAAACTATTGATTTTATAGATATTACTAAAAATATCGATGAAGCTTCAAATGAAAAGTGCGAAACACTATATATGGAAATTTTAAGTGTTGCAGGAATTAGAGAACCTAAACCTCAAACAGAAGAAACGACAGAAGAAGATAAGTAAACTTATCTCTCTTCTTTAAAATAAACTTCTAAACTTTAATCTCATAAGAAGAATTAAACACTTCATTTTTATCTAAAGAGTTAATACCTATTTTATCTTCAATATTTTTATTATGATCTATAAAGTCAGCAACTCCATACCAAGGTTCAATACATACAAAAGGTGCTCCACTTGGTTTTGACCAAAGACCTAAATATGAAAAGCCATTAAAACAAACCGTTATACTATTCTTATTTTTATGATTTTTTAATTTTACACTATTTATATTTTCATTTTTAAAAATCAAAGCATCATTTTTGAAAATATCTTCAGAGATATCTAATCTTTTTTCATCAAGTTTAATATCAAGTTTTTTATTTGAAATACCATTTTCTAATAATGGAAAAGTACTTAAGCTTTCTCTTTCTTTTAAGTTATCAAATTCAAAGTAGTAATCATTTTTTTCTTCATCTATATTTTTATTATCCAAAGGCCAATTAAAAGCAGGATGTGCACCAATTGAAAAAAACATCTTATTTTCTGACTTATTTACAACTTTATAAGATATCTTAACTTCACAATCTTTTATCCTATATGAAATAAACAATTGATATGAAAAAGGATAAACTTTTAGTGTTTCATCATCACTCTCTTGTAAAAATATCAAAAAATCTTCACCCTGCTCTACTAATACAAATTCCTTATCTCTTGCAAAACCATGCTGTGACATCTTATATGATTTTTCTTTATAAATATACTCATCATCTAAAAGCTTTCCAACAATTGGAAATAATACAGGTGATGAACGATTCCAATATTTTGCATCACCTTGCCATAAATATTCAATATCATTTTGTAGTTTTTTCAAACTTTTAAGCTCAGCACCAAAAGAATCAACTTCAATTTTAAGATGCTTGTTTTTAATAGTATATTTCATTTTAAATACCTTTTAAATCTGTTTATTAAAAAAATTATAACAAAATTTTACAATTTTTTTAAATAATTCTATAGTTTAAATTTAATTTAAAGTTTATTCTACTATAATCCCACTCCAATTTAAGAATAACATCTTAGATTCTACCAATAAAAAATG
>CESF01104995.1_pt1 | contig 17505 bp, 19 predicted proteins | sample 356331 | NCBI WGS metagenome assembly CESF01 (sample SAMEA2621779, study PRJEB7988) | marine metagenome | biome: marine biome (ENVO:00000447); feature: surface water layer (ENVO:00002042); material: "saline water (ENVO:00002010), including plankton (ENVO:xxxxxxxx)" | depth 5 m
TTACTGTTTTCTTGTCCATATATAGGATATTATTATAGATTAGTGGGGAGATATTAACCTAACTAACAGATTATTTAAATTAATTTATTGAAGGGAATCGCGTGAAATTTAACTTGTTTAAAATAATTGGAGGATACTTCTCTAACGATCTATCTATAGACCTAGGTACAGCCAATACTTTAATTTATACAAAAGATGTTGGCATTGTCTTAAATGAGCCATCAGTTGTTGCAATAAGGGAGTCTAGAGGACAAAAAACGGTTGTTGCTGTTGGAACAGAAGCAAAAAAAATGCTTGGACGAACTCCAGGGAATATAAAAGCTATTAGACCTCTGTCTGAAGGAGTTATCGCAGACTTCCAAGTTACAGAAAAAATGCTTCAACATTTTATAGCTAAAGTGCATGAAAAACTCTTTATCAAACCAAGCCCAAGAGTGCTGGTTTGTGTTCCATGTAGGTCAACACAAGTAGAAAGAAGAGCAATAAGAGAGTCAGTTCTTGGTGCGGGTGCTAGAGATGTCAAATTGATTGAAGAACCAATGGCTGCCGCAATTGGAGCTGGTCTTCCAGTTGAAGAGGCAAGTGGAAACATGGTTGTTGATATTGGCGGAGGAACTTCAGAAGTTGCAATTTTATCGCTTAATGGTGTGGTGTATTCTGAATCAGTAAAAATTGGTGGTGATAAACTTGATGAATCAATAACTTCATGGATAAGAAGAAATTATGGTTGTGTAATAGGAGAATCTACTGCTGAAAAAATCAAATATACTATAGGTTGCGCTACAGCTGAGTCAGAAAAACTTGAAATGTCTATAACTGGTAGAAATCTTGCAGAGGGCATACCAGAAACATTTACTATTAATAGTGAACAAATTTTTGAAGCAATGAAAGATCCATTATATGGAATGGTTAGAGCTATTAGAAACGCTTTAGAGCTATCACCTCCTGAGCTTGCAGCTGACATAGCAGAGAGAGGAATTGTTTTAACAGGTGGCGGCGCATTGTTAAGAGATTTAGATAAACTTATTTCAAACTCAACTGGAATTCCAGTAATTGTTGCTGAAGATCCATTAACCTGTGTAGCAAGAGGTGGAGGCCAGGCTCTAGAAATAATGGATAAATACAATATCGACCTTCTATCATCTGAGTAATTAATATGGCTAGGATTACTCCTACTCCTGGTCAAAAGATTCTATATTTATTGTGCATTTTTTTAGGTGTTGGTATTTTGTTTGTAGATTACAAAACTGACAATCTTAACAAAATCAGACACGGCTACAAATCATTAGTTATTTCAACTTCCTATATTTTAAAAAATTATACTATTGACCTTATTAAAGAAAATTTCAATCAATCTAAGACAAAAAAAGAACTAATTAAAGAAAATGAAAGCCTAAAAAAAGCCTTAGATGTAAGTTATTTAAATAATTACATAATTTCTAGAGAAAATAATTTTTACAAAGATAAAAATATTCTCAAACATCCATTTGAAGATAACAGCTTAACTAATTACTCTGTTGCAAAATTAAAAAACATAGATCCTAACGTTTTTAATTGTTGTGATAAGCATAGAATGTACATCGAAGTTATATCAAATATCAAACAAGTTGCAAAAGAAAGTGTTGTTTTTAGTCCATCCGGAATTATTGGTCAAGTTTCAAATGAAGGCAAATATCTTGAAGTAATTCTCTTAACAGATATCTCTCATTCAGTGCCAGTTAAATCTCTTTCAGATAAGTTTTTTTGTAATGGAAGGGGGAGTGGCAAAGCAGATATTATTATTTGTTCATATAATCCTTTAATTTGGAAGGAAGAGATTCCATTAAATGAAATATTTTACACATCAGGAATGGGAGGAGTTTTTCCAAAGGATATCAAAATAGGAAATGCCATAAACATTTTAGATATATCAACCACAAGAAGGGATATAGAAATCAAATTATCTGCAAACCCACTAGACAACAATTTATTTGGCGTGCTATTAGATCAATGAGTAAATTTACAAAAAACATAATAGCCGTTATATTTTTAAATTACATTGAATTAAGCATTGTTGGACTTATGTCTAAATTTTCTATAATTCTCCCATTAACTTTTTTAGGATATTCTTTTTATGTCTATAGATCTAACGCAAACACAAGTCCAATTGCAGCTTTTTTATTAGGATTATTTGTTGACCTTATTCAGGGTACCTATTTTGGTCTAAATGCAACGCTATTTTGTATAATTACATACCTAATTCAATCTTATTCAAATAAGTTTAAAATATTTTCTAACTTACAAATTTGTTTATTTTTTGGACTTTCAGCAGCAGGATATGTTGGATTTACCCAACTTGTTCTAAGTCTTTATAATTTTTCTTATTTAACTTTGATAATAAGTACGATCTTTAATATTATTTTTTGTTTTGGTGTAGCTATTTTTTCTTCATATTTCACAAGAATATTTAGACTACAAAAATAAACATGACAATTATAAAAAAAACATTAATTTCTTTATTATTTATATCAGTTTTATTGTTCTTAATAATAGTAATAACTTATATTTCTCTAATCTATAAGCCTGAAAATATAATTTTTGTAGCTAATAAGTACTTTAGTGATGATTTTATTATTGAGTACGAAAGTGTTGATTCAGATAGGGATCTTATATCTCCAGGTTTTAATTTTGAAGATATAGTTGTCAAAGACACAAATAATAAAATAATATTGGAAGCTGAAAAAATTGCAGTAGGAATTAACCTTGTCGAGACATTTACGAAAAATCAAATTAATTTAACCTTTTTAGATTTAAAAAATTTTCGATATGCTAATAAATCTAATTCAATTCAGACAAATGACTTTAAACTTATTGTAAACAAAACAGATATAAAATCTGAAACATTTAATCTTCAAGCAAACAATAGTTTAATCGAAAGTTATAACGGGAAAATATCTATAACTAATGAAAACGGGAAGATTAATAACATTGTTTTTAAAGAATTAAATATCTTTAATGAATATGGCTCAAATAAGATTTTCTATTCTGCTATATTCAATCTCGATGAAAAAATTATTGAAAGCGAGAAATTAATAGATTTAGAAGCATTTTTATACTACAAGATAGATCTAGAAATTCAAAGCAAGGGTTACTTTGACACAGATTTAAAAGACTTAAAAAATTTAAATAAATTTATTTTTAATAAATCATCACTCATCACCAAGACAGAATACTCGATAAAAGATATAAACTTGGTTATAAATACAAATTTAAACAAAAATCTTAGCGGTATTTTTGATGCCTCAATACCCGATCAGAATATTCAAGGCTCAATTTTGATTAATGATCAACTAGTCACAGTGAGGTCTGAACTAAAATTTGATATGAGCAAGATTGCTAATTATGATCCGTATATACAATTAGATGGGTTAGAAGAATTTATGGGAGTGCTTACTATAAATGATGGCATAGTTTCACTTTATTTAGAAACGAATTTATCCAACACAAGAATTACTTCAGTTATCGATGATTTAAATAAAAATAAAGGCAAAAACTTAAAGACAACAATTAATATAAAAGACTTATCTAAACCTACATATTACTTAAATAATGCCAATTTTAGATCACAAATCGGTCTAAATAATACAGGATATTTTGCGTTTGGAAATAATTATGAAAAAGATATACAGCTCTTAGATTATAAAGATGCCTTTCATATTTTTTTATCTTTAGATAGATTAGATATAAATAAACTTTCATTCAGTAACCAAGTAAACAAAACACCTGGTTCAATCTCAATTAAGTCAAAAATCAAAGAACTGAATTTTTTTGATAATATATATAACGATCAAGAATTCGAAGTCTATTTCAAAGATAATCAGATAGATGCTACTTTTACAGGAAAAGATCTTAATGGAATAATTAAGGTTGATGAAACGGGCTTCATGAGAGTCGATCTTTTTGATACAAAATTTGAATTTAAGGACTTGGAGATAATTGAATCTCAAAATAATTTCAATATTGAAGATATAAATTTAAGATTTGTTGGTAAAAATATACAAACATACGATGATCTTTTTAAAGATATTGATTTTTATTTGTTAAGAAATGAAAGAATAACGACTATAGATAATATAAATGTCTCAAGTAAAAATTTAAATATTGGTCCCTACAACAATAATGAAAAAGCTTTTATAAGTTATAACAGAACAAATGACATGTATAAGGTAAGGGGATCATATAAAATTAATAATGAAAACACTCCATTAAAAGCTCTTATTGACTATGATTTTGAATATTTATCTACAGATTTAAATATTCAATGGACGAGCATGAAGCAATTAAAAAATTTAGAAGGGCGTATAGACTTCTTGTTAAAAGATTTTAAATCTGATGCTTCACTCGGAGATTCTGCGTTTTTGAGAGCATTAAAAATATTTAATTTGAATGCCATAATTGAAAATATTAATAATGAAGTAAACATAACATCTTCAAATTTATTTATAAATAGAGCTGAGGGTGATTTCTATGTTGGGCAAAATAGGGCATTAATTAGAAATCCAATTAAGATTGAAACGAGTGAGGCTAAAATGAACTGGAAGGGTGATATATATAAAAATTCTGAGGGTATTCTTGATAATTTAAATCTAGACTTAGATATGAGACTAAAAGTTTCTGAAAATATTCCATGGTATGCAGCAATTTTTGGAGGCATACCAGCTCTGGCAGGAGGCCTAGTATTAGAAAATGTTTTTGAAGATAATATTGATAATGTTTCAACGTTTAAATTCAAAGTAAAAGGTTCAGTCGAAGAGCCTCTTATAGAGAGATTAAACTAGTTATAGAGATATATTGTTGCCAACCCCAAGAACGAAATAAATCCTATTACATCTGTTACTGTTGTTACAACTACACTTCCTCCGATTGCTGGGTCCTGTTTTAATTTTCTGAGAATTAGAGGAACTAGTATGCCAGCTATAACTGAACTTATAAGATTTATTACTAAAGCACATGATATTAGCAAGGATATTGCCAATTCTTGAAACCAAGCATATGTTATGACACCTACCAAAATTGATAAAACAATACCATTTAATATTGAAACAGCTAACTCCCTCTTAAATAACCATTTTATATTTGAGGAGTTTATTTGCTCTAAGGTTAAGCCACGTAAAACTATTGTCAGTGTTTGCGTAGCCGCTACACCGCCCATACTTGCAACTATAGGCATAAGTATTGCTAAGTAAACAAATTTATCAATAACATCTTGGAAAATATTTATTGTACTAGCTGCAATAAAGGCAGTTACCAGGTTCATGCTAAGCCAAAAAACTCTACTTTTTGCCGCTCTACCTGGTGGAGCAAAGGTATCCTCAGCTACACCAGCCATACCTAATAAATTTTGGTCAGCATCCTCACGGATAACATCAACAACATCATCAATGGTAATTCTACCTATTAATTTATTATCATCATCAATCACAGAGGATGAAATCAAATCATTTCTTTCAAATAATGTTGCTACTTCTTTATCATCAAGATTAATATTGATAGGATGTAACTCAGTTTTCATGATCTCTCTTACAATCATTGATGGGTTTGATGTAATAATTTCACTAATTGATAATTCTCCTAAATATTCATTAGTATCATTAACCACAAAAATCTTATCTGTATTCTCCGGCAATTCTCCTAGATCCCTAAGATAGCTTATTACTTCATTAATTGAATTATATGGGCGAACGCTTATCACATCAGTATTAAGCAGTCCTCCTGCAGTATTTTCTGGAAAAGTGAGACCCATTTCAATTCTTTTTCTATCCACCTTTGACATATTTGAGAGAATCTTTTCCATTCTTTCTTCAGGAAGATTTTGAAGAATATCTACAATTTCATCTAGCTCAAGCTTCTTTACAGCCTCGGTTAGCTCCTCATTTGAGATATTTGAAATCAAATCTTGTTGGATCTCCTCTCCTAATTCAAAGAGGACATCTCCCTCTTCTTCAGTTTTTAACAATGAAAATAAAAGATTTCTTTGCTTAGGTGGAGATGATTCGAGAGCATGTGCTATTTCAGAAGAAGACATATTTGATAACAGTCTTCTTATTTGATTTATAGATAAGTCTAAAGAGTCATCTAATATGGCTTTTAAATTATCATTATTTTTTGTAGCATTCATAAAACAATCTTAACTTAAAAAATTTATCTACTCCTAGAAGGAGGTATATTATTCATTTTTCTATATTTAGAAATAGTTCTCCTAGCCAAACCGTAGCCTTTTTTATTGAGTTCAATAGTTATCTTATTATCACTTTTAGGCCTTTTTTCTTTATCAACAATATCTTTGATTAATCTCATTAACTGCGAATCAGAAATGCTTCTTATTTTTGAAACTGAAGGCACTAGCAGAGACTTTAAGGGTATAACTCCCTTTGGAGTATCGATGTATTTATATCTTAATATTCTTGAAATAGTCGAGGGATGAACCCCTATTTGATTTGCTATCTCTTTGTTGTTAAGCGTATTAATTTTCAGCGGATTATTTTCAAAAAATGCATTTTGTTTATTGCAGATATATTCACCAACTTTTTTTACCGTATCATTTCTCTTTTTAACAGATGTTAAAAGCCACTTAGCTTCATTGATTTTTTTTAAAATATCAGGATTTTTGTTGATTTTTAATTCTTTTTTAACTTGATTTATTAGATTGTCATCTGTTTTTATAATTGGAAAGCTTTCATCGATAAAATTTACACTAATATTTTTTTTCATTAGAATAACTTTTAAATCTGGTTCAATGTATTTAATTTTTTTATAATTTAGGCCTGGGCTAAGATCACATTTCTTAATTTCTTTCAGCGCTTCATTAAAATCATTTTCAGAATAACCTTGTTCAACTAAAGTACTTTTTATTAACTTTAGATCATCTAAATCTTTATTAAATACTATTTTCATTATTAATAATTTCTTTTTTTTCGAAATATTGCTGCAAGATATTTGTATTTTTATACATTCTTTATGATCTCTGAAACCAATTCCGGTCGGATTCATTCTTTGAATCACACTTAGAAGGATTTCTTCAATCTCATCCACATTAAAAATATATTTGGACATCTTTTCAATTTCAGATATTTCCTCAACCAGCATTCCATTTTCGTCAATACAATCAATTATGATTTTTGATAACTCAGTCTGTTTTTTATTTAGACTGAAATCATTCAGCTGCCCAATAAGACTTTCTCTAAGTGTGATTTTTGATTCTATTTCAAAATTAAAATCTTGATTGTATGGTCCGTCAATTTTTTTGAAATTATCGTCTTTTTGAAGGAAAGGATTTTCATCTATTTCTTTTTCAATTTTCTTTATTAGTTCAAATCTTGATAACTGCAGAAGATCAATGGATTTTTTTAAAGAAGGTGTAAGTGTGACACTTTGTTTTTGTTTAAGATTTTTAGAGAGGAGAATTACCATCTAATTAAACATATCTCCAAGATAAACCTTTTGAACTAACTCATTATTAATTAATTTGTCTTTATTACCTTCTGCAATAATCTCTCCATTGTTAATTATTGCTGCTTGATTACATATTTCTAATGTCTCTCTAACATTATGGTCTGTAATTAGTACTCCAATATCTTTTGTTACTAATTTCTTTAAAACATTCTTTATGTCTTCAATTGCAATCGGATCAATTCCAGCAAAAGGCTCATCCATAAGTATTACTTTTGGTTCAGCCGCCAAGGTTCTTGCAATCTCAACCTTTCTTCTCTGCCCACCTGAAAGCTGTCTTCCTTTTAAATTAGATATTTTCGATAGACCAAACTCTTCAATAGAACTCTCAACAAATTTATTAATACTATTTTGATTATCAAATGATAATTCAGCTAAACCTTTGAGATTTTCATATACAGTCAATCCCTGAAAAATAGATGGTTCTTGAGGCAAATATTTAATACCCAATTTAGATCTTTTATGTATTGGAAGATTTGAGATATCTTTATCAAGAAGCAAAACCTTTCCTTTTTCTGAGGTTACTAGCCCAGCTATTATATAGAAAGTAGTTGTTTTACCTGCGCCATTAGGACCAAGCAAGCCATATATATCACCTTTATTAACTTGAAAGCTTACTTGAGAAAGAATTTTTTTATCTTTTATTGTTTTGTATATTCCTTTAACTTTTAACATAAATTATCATCCTGATACCATCTTGCCGCTTTGAGGATTAAAAATTATTATATTTGATGATATGGAAATATTTTCATACCTCATTGAAGCATTGCCTATAAGGTGAATTTTTTCATCGCTAAAAAATAATATTTTTTCTGCCTTTCCATTAAAAAGATTATCATTTTTCTTTGACTCAATTAAAGAAGGGTTTCCTGAAAAGGATATAACATCTTCATTGCGATCGTAGGTTGCAGAATTAGCTTTAATATTTACATATTCAGAATTAATTTCTACATTATTTAAGAAATATATTTTTTTAGATTCCTTTAAAAATTCTATAGAATTCGAGTTAATTTTTATGTCATTTTTGAAGTCTGATAAAACATCAAAAGAAAAGAGAAATAATAATAGTATTGAAAGTATATTTTTCAATTAAAGTATCCTGGCTTCAATTAAATCGTGCATAGAAATAACACCAACATATTTTCTCTTTTCTGTTACCACTAATGTAAAGATCTTATTTTTTTCCATAATTTTGGCAGCATCCACCGCTAAAGCATTCGGGCTTATTGTTTTATAAGATTTAGTCATAAGATCTTTTATTTTAGTTTTTTGAATATCGACCCTACTATTTATGGATCTTCTTAAGTCACCATCTGTAAATATTCCAACAACATTTGATTTATCAACAACTAGAGTTATTCCTAGGTTTTTTTTAGTTATTTCTAGTAAGGCTTTATCAAGTATAGTGTTTGGAGATACTTTGGGTATAGATCCACCTTTATGCATTAAATCACCAACCTTTGTAATTAATTTTTTTCCTAATTTTCCAGCTGGGTGGGAAGAAGCAAAATCATTTTTTGTAAAACCTTTTGCTTCAAGTAATGCAATTGCCAGCGCATCTCCAAATGCTAAAGCATTTGTTGTGGAAGATGTTGGAGCTAAATCTAAGGGACATGCCTCTTTTTTTGATTTAATTTCAATTTTAATATCTGCAAATTTAGCTATAGTTGAAGAATTATCACTGGTCAATGAAGCGATTTCTTTTGCATGTCTTTTAAGTGATACAAGTATATTAATTATTTCATCAGTTTCACCAGAATTAGATATTAAAAGAACAATATCTTTTTTATCAATCAACCCGATATCTCCATGAGCAGCCTCTGTTGGATGAATGAATATTGAAGGTGTTCCGGTGCTTGATAATGTCGCAGATATTTTCTGAGCAATATGACCAGACTTACCAACACCCATTATTACAAACTTTCCTTTGCAAGAGCCGACATTCTCACATAGAGTTGTAAAGGAGCTATCTAGCTGTTTTCCAAGAGCAGAAATAGAATCAGATTCTATCTTTAATGTTCTCCTGGCTGATGCAATGTAGTTATATTTTTTCATAATAATTTAGAAAATTTATATTCACGTAAATGCTATAATAGACCAATGTTACACGCACATAAAAATTATTTCTTTCTTTTCTTGCTAATGTTGCTTCCTATTTATGTAAAATCAGAAGAAAATCCATTTGTATTCATTGATACGAACGCTCAAAAGATGGCAGATGTTCTTGTTGAGAATGTTGAATTATATGAGAAGGACAGATCCTTGTATGAAGATAAAATAAAAGAAATTTTTGAACCAATGATAGACTTTAGAAGAGTTGCTGCCAGTGTGATGGGTAAAAAGTATTATTTAATGGCTTCAGAAATTGAAAGAGCTGAATTTGTAATAATCTTTAAAGAATCTTTATTAGATAATTACGCATCAACTCTTGCTCAATGGGGCGACTCAACCATAACTACAGTTTTCCCAGAAGAGACCCAATCAGGTTTTGATAAGAATATTGAGGTAAAACAAGTTCTTGATACTGGAACTAGCAAGTATCCGGTTTCATATAAGGTTCGAAAAAATAAAGATGGATGGAAGATTGTAAATATAATTATCAACGGAGTTAACCTGGGACTAACGTTAAGGAATCAATTTCAAGCATTAGCAATTTCATATGATGAAGATATTGAAACTGCTATAAAAAATTGGGTTTCTGATTTTGGGGATGCAGGCATTTCTTAATATGAAAGAAGCTATAGAAAAAACATTAGTGGAAAATATACCAGACGCTGTATGTAAATTTTATGGAGACTCATGCAATCTTCGTCTTGAAGTTGCATCAAAAATCTTCGCTAACATGCCGCTTATCAATCAACACAAGACCGTAATGAAACTCCTTCAAAATAAATTTAAATCAGGCGAGCTACATGCTCTAAGTTTGGAAACCAAAATTATATAATTACTTATGGAAAAGTTATTAATTAAAGGTGGGAACACTCTTTCAGGAAAGATTCAATGTTCTGGAGCAAAAAACGCAGCACTACCCATGATCGCGGCAACAATTTTATCTGATGAAAAAATAACTCTTAAAAATCTCCCTTATTTACAAGATATCACAACCATTTTTGAGTTGTTGGGGTCAATGGGGGCTGAAATCTTGCTTGATGAAAATATGAATTTCACTATATCTTCATCAAATTTAAAAGATATTGAAGCAAGATATGAACTAGTAAAGACTATGAGGGCTTCAATATTAGTTCTTGGACCCTTATTAACCAAATATGGAAAGGCAAGAATTGCTCTTCCTGGGGGTTGCGCTATCGGAACTAGACCAGTAAATTTTCATCTAGATGCTCTAAAGCAACTAGGAGCAAAAATCATTTTAAAAAATGGATACATAGAAGCATCAGCAAAAAAGTTATATGGAAATAAGATAAGATTTGATGGAGTTACTGTTACTGGAACCGAAAATTTAATGATGGCAGCAACTTTGGCAGAAGGAAGAACAATCCTAACAAATGTCGCAAAGGAACCTGAAATAATAGATTTGGCAGAAATGTTAAATTCAATGGGTGCAAAAATCAACGGAGCCGGTAGTGATGAGATTGTTATTGATGGAGTGGAAAGCCTTCATGGAAGTGAGTATTCTATTCCAGCTGATAGAATTGAAGCTGGCACATATCTTGCCGCTGCCGCTGTTACAAATGGAAATATAACTGTTCAAGGTATAAACCCTAAAAGACTAATGAAAGTAATTTTTAAGCTAGATGATACCGGGGCTGATATAACATATGACAAGGATTCAATTTCAATATCAATGAACAAAGATCGACCAAGACCAGTTGATTTGACTACAGCTCCTTTTCCAGAATTTCCTACAGATATGCAGGCACAATTTTCAGTAATTAATGCCATATCCAGTGGAACATCAAATATATATGAGACAGTTTTTGAGAATAGATTTATGCATATACTTGAATTAAATAGAATGGGTTGCGATATAACAGTTCAAGGAAATCATGCTGTAATAAATGGAGTCTCTTCCCTATATGGCGCTGAAGTGATGGCTACAGATTTGAGAGCATCCGCAAGTTTAATTCTTGCTGGCCTTTGCGCAAAAGGGGAAACTGTTGTTGATAGGATCTATCATATTGATAGGGGTTATGAGAGGATAGAAGAGAAATTAAACTATCTTGGAGCAGATATAACAAGACTTCCTAGTTGATCTTCTTTGTTTGATCCGCACTGATATTAATTATTTTAAATTCATTATTTTTGGATGATAATTTAAGTTTAATATTACTACCTAGTCCTGCAAATCTAAGAGATTTAGTTAAATTTCCCCAGGTGCCTTCCTCTTCATTTATTTCAAAAATAATATCATTTTCTCTAACACCTTTTTCATACAAGGGCCCAAAATCATCTATCTCTATGATCTTTAATGCATTAACAATTCTGTTATTAAGATTTACTCTTACTCTAACAACTCTAAAATTGCCAATCCATGTAGTTCTAATTTTTCCATATTGAATGAGCTCGGATACAATTTGAACAACAAGATTTGATGGGATTGCAAAACCAATGCCTTGATAAGCACCTGTTTTAGAAAATATTTTTGAATTGATACCTATTAAATTTCCATTTTCATTTATTAATGCACCTCCAGAATTACCTGGATTGATTGCGGCATCGGTTTGAATAAGCTGAAGATATGGGTTTCCATAATCCCTTCCTAGTGCGCTTATAATTCCATTTGAAACTGATATACCAATTCCATATGGATTTCCAATAGCCAATACTCTGTCTCCAATTTTAATACTTTCCGAATCTGATATTTCAATTGGGTTAAATTTATCATCTGAAATAATTTTAAGTACTGCAATATCTGTATTATTATCTATTCCAATTATGTTAGCTGAATAATTTTTTCCATTGTTAAGCCTAACGCTTATATTGTTGCCTGAAAGAATATGAAGGTTAGTAACGATATAACCATCTTCTGAAAATATAACCCCAGACCCAATACCGTTGCTTTTTCTTGAATTTATTTGATTAGAATTAGAAGAAATGGTTACCACCGATTCAATGGATTTTTCTGAAGCAGTTACTAATTTGTTTTTATCATCTGATATGAAGTACCATGTGGCTGCGAATGTTAATAATATAACTAATATATAATTTAAACCGTATGTTTGAAATAGTTTCATAATGTCAATGACTAAAAATATCATTGATGCTCTAAAAAACCAAGGCATTAAAGTAGATTCAGCTCAATCAAGTCTAATTAAGTTGTTATCAAAAATTAAAATAAATAAAAATTTTACAGATGCTATTAGAAGATTTACTAGAGATGAAAATCTTGGGATATACATATGGGGAGATGTTGGAAGAGGCAAAACTTTAATAGTCAACGAATTTATAAGACAGCTTAAAGACAAAAGAGTTAAAAGTTTTCATTACATTGACTTTATGAGTTTTGTTCATGCTGAGTTAAAAACAAATTCTGGTAAAAAAGACCCACTTAAAATTTTATCTAAGCAAATTGCAAACAAATGCAATCTAATCTTTATTGATGAATTCCAGATTGAGGATGTTGCTGATGCAATGATAGTTACAAACATTTTAGAAAAAATTCTAGATGAGGGTTTGAAAGTTATTATTACTTCAAATGCTCACCCTGATGACTTATATCAAGATGGATTGCAAAGACAAAAATTCATTAAATCCATGCAGGTTTGTACAAGAAAATTTGAGATATTTAATTTAAAGGGAGATATTGATTATAGAATTCAAAATATTATTGACTTAAATAGTAACAATAGTAACAAAAAAAATATTTATTCTGATTTGGATATTATCAAACTCATCAGTGATAATTTTATATCTCATAGCGACCAAAGTACTGAAATAAAAATCAACGACCGTAAATTTAAATGTAAACTTAGCTCAAACAAACTATTATGGATCGATTTTATGGCGTTTTTTAAAGATGCAACAGGTTCAAAAGACTATAAAGAACTTGCAAACAAGCTTGACTGGATTTTTATTAGTAATTTCCAAGAATGTGATGATGATTCAATTGACATTGTAAGAAGATTTATTTCTTTCATCGATATTGTATATACCGAAAAAGTTAAAGTTAATTTTTTCTTTAATGAGATCGAAATAAACAAAATATATATAGGAACTAAATTGGATATTTTATGGAGCAGATGCCTAAGCAGGCTCAATGAAATGCAAAGTTACGACTATTTCTCAAAACATAAAAATAAATAAAAATGCATATAAATATTGATATATTATCAAGTAAACATTAATATTCTCTTCTCAATTACAATGATTATGAAAACATACTCACTAAAAAAAGAAGAAGTAGAAAGAAGCTGGTTTGTTATAGACGTTACCGATCGTATTCTTGGAAGAGTTGCAACAAAGATTGCTGATAGAATAAGAGGTAAAGATAAACCTACATTCACCCCCCACACTGATGGAGGTGACTATGTAATAGTTATTAATGCAGAAAAAATAAAAGTTACTGGTTCAAAGTTTACTGCAAAAAAATATTATAGACATTCTCTTTATCCTGGAGGTCTCAAAACTCAAACATTTAAAGAAATCAACGAAAAAAACCCTGAAAGAATTATAGAAGACGCTGTTAAAGGAATGTTACCAAAAAATAAATTAGGAAAATCTATGATTAAAAAACTTAAAGTATTTAAAGGCCCTAATCATGATCATGAATCTCAACAACCAACTGAATGGAAGCTAAGTTAATGAGTACAGATATTCATTATGCAACTGGAAGAAGAAAAACCTCTTCAGCAAGAGTTTACCTAAAAAAAGGTAAGGGTGATATTTCTGTAAATGACAAAAAGCTTGATGAGTACTTTGGAAGAAAAGTTGCTCAGATGCTTGTTATGCAACCATTAGAACTTTTAGAGTTAAGCGAAAAAATTGATGTAGATGTTAAAGTTAAAGGTGGTGGTAGCTTTGGACAAGCAGGGGCTATTCGCCATGGTATTTCAAGAGCATTAACAATGCTCGATGAGGATCTAAGGCCTCAATTAAAAAAAGCAGGACTTCTTACAAGAGATCCAAGAAGAGTGGAAAGAAAGAAACCTGGTCTTGTAAAGGCAAGGAAAAGTAAACAGTTTTCTAAACGATAATTTTTAATTTTTTACAAACTTATTTTCTATTATAAGTAAATTTTATATTACTTAAATATGATATAATTTCGATAGATTTTTTAGTGGCACACTATCTAAATGCAAGATAAAGACAAAACAAGAAGAAAGGTATTAATTGGTTTAACTAGCGCCGTTGGCCTATCCGGCTTACCATTTGCAGCAACACCGTTTATTGCGGCTTGGAATCCTAGTGCTAAAGCTAAAGCAGCAGGAGCACCAGTTAAATTAGATGTTTCAAAGATGATGTTTGGACAACAGATTCAGGTTGCATGGAGAAAACAACCAGTTTTTATAGTAAGGCATACAAAAGAGAGTATTGCTAATTTAAAGCTTGCCTTGCCTAAACTAGCTGACCCTGATTCTGATCAAATAATAGAGCCTTACAAGGGACTCAACCCTTCAAGATCTAGAAGTCCTGAATATTCAGTTTTTTCTGGAGTATGCACACATTTGGGATGCGCTCCTAAATATTTTCCAGAGGTTGAGCCCAAGCCATGGGATGCGACATGGAATGGGGGTTTCTTTTGCCCATGTCATGGCTCAATGTTTGATATTGTGGGTAGAGTTTTTAAAGGCGTACCTGCACCAACAAACTTAATTGTCCCTCCGCATATGTTTGAGGGAAGTATATTAACTATAGGGGAAGATAAGGATTTATAAAATGTTTGGAATAGCTAGCAAATTATTTTATTGGGTGAACGACAGGCTGCCAATAGTTAATACTTTCGAAAGACATCTCTCGAAACATCCTGTTCCTTCAAAAGTTAATTTTTGGTACTTATTTGGAGCCTTGGCCGCAGTTACCCTTGTTATCCAAATAGTCACAGGTATATGGCTAATAATGCCATATTCGAATACTGAAGAGCAGGCCTTTTCTTCAATAGAATATATTATGCGAGATGTGGATTATGGCTGGGTTATAAGATATATGCACACTACAGGAGCATCGCTATTTTTTGCTGTCGTATATTTACATATGTTTAGAGGATTGCTTTATGGCTCATATCAGAAACCTAAAGAATTGGTTTGGATTTTTGGCTGTACTATATATTTGGCAATGATGGCAGAGGGTTTTCTTGGGTATGTTCTACCTTATGGTCAAATGTCTTATTGGGGTGCACAGGTAATCATCTCATTGTTTGGAGCAATACCTTACATTGGAGAGTCTTTAGAATTATGGGTCAGAGGAGATTATTACATTTCAGGAATTACTGTTTCAAGATTTTTTGCATTGCATGTTGTTGCCTTACCTCTAATTCTTATAGCACTTGTTTTCTTACACCTGGTTGCACTTCATGAGGTTGGCGCTGGAAACCCAGAGGGAGTAGATATTGAAGAGCATCTTGATGATGATGGAGTGCCATTAGACAGCGTACCTTTCTTTCCTTATAAAGTTTTAAATGCAATGGTTGCAATAGGTGTCTTTGGAGTCGTTTTTTCGATAATCATGTTCTTTTTTCCAGAAGGCGGTGGCTATTTTATTGAGATGGCAAATTTTGAAAAAGCTAATCCATTAGTAACACCTGATCACATTGCACCAGTTTGGTATTACGCTCCTTTTTACACAATGCTTAGGGCAATTCCAGATCCCTTAGGCGGTTTAATAGTTATGGCATCAGCAGTAGCAATATTTTTTATTGTGCCTTGGTTAGATAGAAGCAGGGTTGCATCGATAAGATATAAAGGTGCATATAGCAAAATCGCTATTACATTATTTGGTGTTAGTTTTCTTACTTTAGGTTACCTCGGAACAGTTGGGGTTACGGAGATCAGAAAGACTATGAGTGTAGTCTGTACTGTGATTTATTTTGCTTACTTTTTGCTAATGCCAATATATACAAAATATGAAAAAACAAAGGAAGTTCCACAAAGATTATGATATTTTCTATATTAAATAAAATGAATTTCTTAAAGATTTTTTATCTTGTAGCTCTTATATTTTATGTAAATCTCATTTATTCTGCTGAGGGCGGCCCATGTAAAGATTATGGAGAATGTGATGAATTTAAATATTCTCTGAATGATATAGAATCACTCCAGAGGGGAGCATCTACATATATTAATTACTGCTATGGCTGTCATTCTCTGCAATACTCTAGATGGGGAAGAGTCGCAGATGATTTACAAATCCCTGAGGAAATATTCTTTGAAAATTTAGTTTTTGATAAGACAATAAAACCTGGTGATTTAATGACAGGGGCAATGTCTGAAGATTCTGTGAACTGGTTTGGCGTTGCGCCTCCTGATTTAACGTTAGTATCAAGATATAAAGGAGATGATTGGATATATTCTTATTTAAGAGCTTACTATGAAGACTCCTCCAAACAATACGGAGTTAATAACTTGGTTTATCCTGGCACTGCGATGCCAAATGTTCTCTTATCACTTCAAGGAAACCAACGACTAGTATGCAAAGACATTCCTGTCTTGGCTAAAAATGGTGGCGAAAAGAGAGATCAATTTGGTAATGCTATTACTCAAGAAAAATGTGGTTTTTTGGAAGTTGAAGAGGGAACAGGAAAACTAAGCAAAGATGAATTCGATGAATTAATATATGATTTAACAAATTTCTTGGTTTATGTAGGTGAGCCAATTAAAGCAACAAGAGAGAGAATAGGGTGGTATGTCGTATTTTATTTTATGATATTTACTGCATTAGCATCTCTTCTATATCGAGAGTACCATAAGGACTATAATTAAACGGGGAAAATATGATTTTATATTCAGATAGAGATGATCACTACAGCCAAAGGGTTAGAATTGTTCTAGCAGAAAAAGATATTTCAGCAGAAATTAAAGAATCCAATCAAAATGAAACACCTGATGAGATTCTCTCAATAAGCCC